>ERZ791917.26-NODE-26-length-210571-cov-32.228548_pt1 | contig 210571 bp, 187 predicted proteins | sample MGYA00510138_ERZ791917 | MGnify/ENA primary metagenome ERZ791917 (study PRJEB30046, sample SAMN00792102) | human gut metagenome | study: EMG produced TPA metagenomics assembly of the A metagenome-wide association study of gut microbiota in type 2...
TAAAGATGGGTTGAATAATGGTGGAAATAAGATCACCAACGTAGCTCCTGGAGATGTTTCATCGACCAGTACGGATGCCGTAAATGGAAGCCAGCTGTACCGTGCGGAAAACAGGATCAGCCGATTGGGAGATCGAGTGAACCGTGTTGGGGCAGGTGCCGCGGCACTGGCAGGATTGCATCCCTTGGATTTCGATCCAGATGACAAATGGGATTTTGCTGCAGGGTATGGGAATTATAAAGATGCTCATGCAGTCGCTATCGGAGCGTATTATCGTCCTAACGAAGATACGATGTTCAGTGTGGGAGGCTCCTTTAGCGGAGGCGAGAATATGGTGAATGTAGGAGTCAGTTGGAAATTTGGACAAAAGAACCATATCTCTCGCTCCAGAGTATCCATGGCCAAGGACATGTTGGCCATGAAAAACCAAATTGAAACACTTACGAAAAAATTGGCTGCTTATGAATCAGGACAACCTGCCAAGGCAATCCCTGCGTCTGCTCACAGCATGAACTTCCCTGATGTACCAGAGAACCACTGGGCTTACCAATATGTGAAGACATTGGCAGAAAAAGGCTACTTGGAGGGATATCCGGACGGAGAATTTAAGGGAGATCGTTCTATGACCCGCTATGAGTACGCTGCAATCATCTACCGAGCTTTACAGAATGGGGCACCTTCTGATGGAAATATGGCCCGGTCGGTGGATGAATTTGGACCTGAACTGGTCAAAGTTCAAAATATTGATCGGTTCCGTGTGGATCGTATTTCTGGTAAGGATAATGACCGTCATAAGGTAGAACGTGTCCGTATCAATGATAAGGATGATAAAAACAGAGGTGATTTCCGGGATGTGTATGGATCCCATATCCAGAAATCCTAAAAGTATGTAGGATAATAAGACATTGGGGCAATGCTTGATTTCATTGCCCCAATTCTCTATTCAATTGTATTTAGGAGGAAAAACTATGAAAAAGTACATTGCAGAGTTCATTGGGACGTTTGTTTTGGTCGTGTTTGCTTGTGGAACGGCGGCTGTCTCGGGGCCCAAAGTCTTGAATGGCATGTTCATGCCAGCTTATTTTGCAACGGCTTTTGCCTTTGGCCTTTCTATTGTGGCAATGGCCTACTCCATTGGTAATGTTTCCGGCTGCCATGTAAATCCCGCAGTATCTCTTGGCGTATTTCTTTCAGGAAGGATGAGTGGACGAGACTTTATTGGATATGTGATTGCTCAGTTTTTAGGGGCTATCATCGGAGCGGCTGTCCTTTTTTCGTTAATTGGTACGACAGGAAACTTGGGCTCTAATGGGCTCTACTTAAATGATGTCGGTGCCTCTCTAACAATAGAAATCATTCTGACTTTTGTCTTTGTTTTAGCGGTGTTGGGTGTTACTTCAAAAGCAGAAAATAATGTGGTTGCTGGATTGGTCATCGGGCTATCTTTGACGTTGGTCCATTTATTGGGCATTTATTTTACAGGAACTTCAGTAAATCCTGCGCGGAGCTTTGGCCCGGCAATCTTGTGCGGAGATCCAGCCGCTTTATCTTGCGTATGGGTGTTCGTCGTAGGCCCGTTCATCGGTGGGGCTTTAGCAGCATATGTATATCATTTTATTTCAGAATAAAAAAGGTATTGCAGGAATTTTGCTGTTTTTGTAATAAACAGTGGGAGTTTATGGATAGGTATATTTATATTCTTCCACTGTTTCTAGGAATATCATTTTATCGGTCTGCACTGCTGGCAGGCTAATCATCAAAAATGGGGAAGAGACATATGGTAGAAGATCATTCAGCCAGTTGTTTGTATGCAATGCTCGTTCTTTTGGTCCTGAATTTGGTTATCAGCATATGGGATAGGCAGGTACAGGATAGAATACTCTATGTGATAAATGCTGTATTAGCGGGAGTAGAAGTTATAACGTATCTCATCCTGAAATCTCTGCCGCTTGGGTGGGGAGCAGACCACCTATACCTAGGCTTCCTTCCCTTTCTATGGCTGGGGTCTGTAATAGGAATCATGTTGATGTCTTATTTTTGTTTATGGGACTTCTTTGACGCACATCGCAAGACATGGTGGGGAAAAACAGGAATGACATTGTTGATTTTAGCACATATTGCCATTATAGCGGTCGGGTTATTCATCTTGTTTGGAGCGCTTTATTCACTGAAATGGGGATAATGGCAGAGAGAACAGGGCAAGCCAATGACAGTTTTTTTGAAAGTTGAAGAGAATCGATCAATTGCTTGAGAGGCTGAAAAAAGGAATCAAATGCTGTGAAATTAAAGTCACTCAATATCGGAGGCCGTTATGACAGAAGAAGAACGAGTGAAAAAATGGAGCCGGGGAATTTCCGAAATGGATGAGCTGTCCATGGAGGAGAAGAAAATGGTCTGCCATCAGGCAGCGATGCAGATGGTTGTTTTATGGGGTGCCCTAGAGCTGATGGTTATAGGTTTCCTCGTATGGGCGGCATTCCAGTATCCGGAAATTATACCCAGTTTCAACCGCATAACCGATCTGGTGAACAGCAACATTGAACATAGCGGAACACGGGCTAAGCGCATAGGAGCTATCATAGTCAGCCTGCCTGCTCTTCTTCCCTTAATCGCAACGGTACTGATTCCCATGATCGGGGTTTTTGCCGGATGCAGAAAGTATTTGGTCAGAAGGGCAGCGGGGAAGCTGTCTCATCAATGGCGCATGGAAACAGATTTGAAAATGACACGGGGGATTGCCTTTGCGGATGTGAAACAGGGAATGGAGCTTTTACCGGATGATAAGATCCAGGATTTGGGTGTATCGCCTGAGAAGGTACCAAAGGAATTATTGAAGAATGTGTATTGGATGTTCAATGAAATAATATATGTTTCGGCAGATACTTTTTCTCATGACGTGGTGGAATACATAGAGGATAATCAAAAGAATTGGCATCCCGGGGAAATGGCTGTCGAGGCGGAGAAAATATATATTATTTTTGAAGCTTTTATTATTGGAAAGGAAGCATTGCTTGCCAATGAATATGTTACGGACATTTCGACGTTAGAGGAAAAATGCAAAATAGATGGATTGTTCCAGACCGATATTGCCGCACTTCTTTTTGCTGATAATGGAAAATACTTTACAAACGAAGAATTATTGATGAAAATCCATAACCAGATAGCTGGGAAAAATTTAGGCAATCATATGTTTTTTGAGGGGTTGGAAAGAGGTAACCCGTTAGAGGGGATTTCTTGTTACTGCGTTTTGCTTGGATCATAAGGGAAAATAGATACGGTACAGGCCCGAAGGGCCGGTCTGACTCCTTATCAAGGTCTGGCCTGACGTTTTCCACTAGCCAGTGACCAGGGCAAAAAAAAAGACCGCCGGAGCGGTCTTTTTTTTACAATAGCACATATTTCAGTACGAACAGCACGGCCAGGACGTACATCAGGCCGCTGATCTTGTTCTTGTGTCCGGTGAGGACGTTGAGGATCACGTAGGTGATGACTCCGAAGGAGATCCCTTCCGAAATGCTGTAGGCAAAAGGCATGGCGATGATGGCGATATAGGCCGGGATGGCTTCGCTGAGGTCACTCATGTTGATCTTGGTCACGGAGGAGAACATCAGAAAGCCCACGATGACCAGAGCGGGAGCGGTGGCGAAGGAAGGAATGGCCATGAAGAAGGGGGAGAAGAACAGGGAGAGCAGGAACAGCACGGCCACGGTGATGGCGGTGAGTCCGGTACGTCCTCCTTCAGAAACCCCGGCTGCACTTTCCACGAAGGTGGTGACGGTACTGGTCCCCAGGAGGGCTCCGGTGCAGGTGGCGCAGGCATCGGCCATCAGGGCTCCTTTGATGTGGGGCAGCTGGCCTTTTTCGTCCAGCATATCGCTTTTGGCGGCGACCCCGATGAGGGTGCCCAGGGTATCAAAGGTATCCACGAACAGGAAGGCGAAGATGACGGCAAAGAAGTTCAGGCTCAGCACATGGGAGAAGTCCAGCTTCAGGAACAGAGGAGCCGGGCTGATGGGGGCAAAGGAAGCCAGACCGCCGGACAGGTTGGGGAATACGCTGAAGGTCCCCAGTTCCGGATTGGGCACGTACAGGCCAGTGGCTTCGCAGATCATGCCCAGGATCCAGGTCCCCAGGATGCCGAAGAGGATGTTCCCCCGGACGTTTTTGATGATCAGGAAGGACGTGAACAGGATCCCCAGCATGGCGATGAGCACGGTGATCCCCACGCTGTGGAAGGTGCCGTCGGCCATAGCCTTGGTGAAGGAATAAAGGGAGACCTTCGTAGCCGGGTTGGCCACGATGATCCGGGAATTCAGCAGTCCGATGAAGGCGATGAAGAGCCCGATCCCTACAGAAATGGCCTGCTTCAGGGTCATGGGGATGGCATTGAAGATGGCTTCCCGGATGGAGGTCAGGGAAAGGATGACGAAGATGATCCCTTCGATGAGGACGGCGGACAGGGCCATTTCCCAGGAATTCCCCATCTGGAGGCAGACGGTGTAGGCAAAGTAGGCGTTGAGCCCCATGCCCGGTGCCAAGGCAAAGGGATAGTTGGCAAAGGCGGCCATGAAGAAGGTACCCAGGGCAGAGGCGATGGCGGTGACGGTGAGCAGGGCCCCTTTATCCATGCCTGTGGCACTGAGGATGGAGGGGTTCACGATCAGGATGTAGGCCATGGTCATGAATGTGGTGATCCCGGCGATGATTTCCGTCCGCATGGTGGTGTGGTTTTCCTTCAAATGGAAGACCTTTTCGCAGAATTGTTCCATGATAAACTTCCTTTCTTTCAGTCTTTTAAAGGATTCTTCTATTATAGCAAAAAAAGGCTGAATCTGTTAGAATATTAGGGAACAAAACGAAAGAATCGAGGAAAAAATGAGAGACCTTTTAGCTTCATTGAATGAACAGCAGGCTGAGGCAGTCCGTCAGATTGCCGGGCCTATTTTAATTTTAGCCGGGGCCGGCAGTGGCAAGACCAAGGCCCTGACCACCAAGATCGCCTATCTCCTGGAAAAAGGGGTGAAACCCTGGAACATCCTGGCCATCACTTTCACCAACAAGGCGGCCAAGGAAATGCGCCAGCGGGTGGATGCCCTGGTGGGCCCGTCCGCCAAGGATGTATGGCTGTACACTTTCCACGGGTTCTGCAACCAGCTGCTGCGCCGGGAAATCGGCCATCTGCCCGGGTATACCACGGCTTTTTCTATCTATGACCCTTCCGACTGCAAGAATGTGCTGAAGGAAGCCCTGAAGAAGCTGAACCTGGACGAGAAGTTCTATCCTCTGCCCGGTCTCCTGACCACCATTTCCAATGCCAAGAATGCCCAGGTGGATGCGGCGGAATTTGCCCGGCAGGCCGATGATTTCCATGCCCGGAAGGTGGCGGAGATCTATGGGGAATACCAGAAACACTTGGTCCAGAGCAATGCGGTGGATTTCGACGATCTGCTGCTGCTGACGGTGAAGCTGCTCCAGACGGTGCCGGAAGTGCGGGAAAAATATCAGAATAAATTCCATTATGTGCTCATCGACGAATACCAGGACACCAACCATGTCCAGTATCTCCTGGCCAAGCTCCTTTCTGCGCCGGAAAACAACCTGTGTGCCGTGGGGGATATTGACCAGAGCATCTATGGCTGGCGGGGTGCGGATATCAGCAACATCCTGGATTTCGAAAAGGATTATCCCCAAGCCCGGATCTATAAACTGGAACAGAACTACCGGTCTACCCAGGTGATCTTGGATGCGGCCAATGAGGTGATCAAGCACAATGCGGCCCGCCGGCCCAAGAACCTGTGGACGGAAAACGGCAACGGCCAGCCCATTGCTTATTATCAGGCCCGGGATGACCGGGAAGAAGCAGAATTCGTGGTGGGACAGATCCGGAAGCTCCAGCAGGAAGGCACGAAGCTGGGGGATATGGCCATCCTGTACCGGACCAATGCCCAGAGCCGGATGTTCGAAGAGAACCTGATCAACAACGGCATCCCTTATGTGATGGTGGGGAGTTTGAAATTCTACGACCGGAAAGAAGTGAAGGATACCCTGAGCTACCTCCGGTTCCTGGCCAATGAACGGGATATCCAGGGGCTGGAACGGATCATCAACGAACCCAAGCGGGGCATCGGGGCAGCCACCGTTGCCAAGGTGCGGGGGCTCCTGGAAGAAAGCGGCATGCCCTTGCCAGAAGTGCTCCGGACCGTCCAGGCCCAGGAAGTGCTGGGCCGTTCCCTGGGGAAGATCCAGGCCTTCAGCCAGATGATGGAAGAACTGGCTCGGGTGAAGGACACCCTGCCGGTGAAGGACCTGATGGAACAGGTGCTGGAAAAGACCGGCTATCTGGAAGCCCTGCGGCTGGAAGGCTCGGACCAATCCAAGAGCCGGCTGGACAACCTGAACGAATTCCTCCGGATCGCCGATGAATTTGCCAAGGACCCGGGAGAGGAGAACAACAAGACCCTGGAAGATTTCCTGAACCATGTTGCCCTGGTAGCGGACATCGACGACGCCAAGTTGACCCAGGATTCCGTCACCCTCATGACCCTCCATTCTGCCAAGGGACTGGAATTCCCGGTGGTTTTCATCGGAGGCATGGAGGACGGGCTGTTCCCCAGCCAGCGGAGCCTGGAGGACGAGGACAAGCTGGAAGAGGAGCGGCGGCTGTGCTATGTGGGGATCACCCGGGCCAAGAAACGGCTGTACCTGACCAGCTGCCGGAATCGGATGGTCTACGGCCATGTGGTCATGTATCCGCCTTCCCGGTTCTTGGAAGAGATTCCCCGGAACTTGATCGAAAATGTGGCGGTGCGCCGGAGCACCTATGGGGGCTATGGGGGATACCGAGGCCAGAACCCGGCGGCTGCACCCCATGCCAGCCTGCGGAACATTGCCCGGAAGCGGGGGGGCAGCATCCTGGATACTCCATCTCCCCAAAGCCGGTTTGTGCCGGAAGGGGACAGTGTGCCGGAATTCCATCCCGGTGACAAATGCCGGCACAAGAAATTCGGAGTAGGGACCATCATCGAGGCCCGTCCTGACGGCAGTGAGGGGCAGCTGGTGACGGTGGCTTTCCCGGGCAGCGGCATCAAGCAGCTGGCCACCAAGTATAAGATCCTGCAGAAAATCTGAGGGGGTAAGGCCATGAGTGAAATGACGAAAGAGGCGGCGGCAGCCCGGATCGATGAGCTGCGGGCCGTCATGAAGAAAAATTCCTATCTGTATTATGTCCAGGACAATCCCCTGATCACCGATGCAGAATACGATGCCATGATGCGGGAGCTGAAGGAGCTGGAAGCCCAGTATCCGGAACTGGTGACACCGGATTCTCCCAGCCAGCATGTGGGGGGCTATGCTAAGCCGGGCTTTACGGAAGTGAAGCATATGACGCCTCTTTTGAGCCTGGCCAACGCCTTTTCTCCGGAAGAGATGGAAGAATTCGACCGGCGGGTCCATGAAGGGCTGCCGGCGGGCACCAAAGTCCAGTATGTGGTGGAGCCCAAGATCGATGGACTGGCTTGCAGCATCATCTATGAGAACGGCCGGTTCGTCCGGGCGGCTACCCGAGGTGATGGGGTGGTGGGAGAAAATGTCACGGAAAACGTCCGGACCATCGCCAACATCCCCAAAGTCCTGAAGCCCATTCCCGGCATGGAGATCCCGGAGCTTTTGGATGTGCGGGGGGAAGTATACATGCCCCGGCAGGCCTTTGTGAAGCTCAATGAAGAACGGCAGGAAGCCGGGGAACAGGAATTCGCCAACTGCCGGAATGCAGCGGCGGGCTCTCTGCGGCAGTTGGATCCCCGGGTGACGGCCAAACGGTCCCTGGCTTTCTTTGCCTACGGCATCGGGGTGGGGGCCGGGAACCTGCCCACCCACAATGCGTCCATGGATATGCTCCAGCAATACGGTTTTACGACCACAGAAGGCCGGGCCCTGGTGGACACCATCCAGGAGGCCAATGAGCTGATCAAGAAGCACGGGGAACGCCGGGCTCTCCTGGGGTATGATACGGACGGCGTGGTGGTGAAGGTGAATGACGTGTGGCAGCAGGATATCCTGGGGGCCACCGGCAAGGATCCCCGCTGGGCTATGGCCTATAAATTCCCTCCGGAACAGGCGGAGACCCTCTTGGAAGACATCGTGATTCAGGTGGGGCGGACAGGGGTACTGACACCCACGGCGGTGCTCCAGCCGGTGCGTCTTTCCGGGAGCACCATCAGCCGGGCCACCCTCCACAATGAGGACTTCATCCGGGAGAAAGATATCCGGATCGGGGATCATGTGATCATCAACAAAGCCGCGGAAATCATCCCGGAAGTGCTCCGGGTGGTGCCGGAAAAAAGGACCGGGGAGGAAAAGGTGTTCCACATGCCGGAAACCTGTCCGGAATGTGGCTGGAAGGTGGAACGGAAGGAAGGGGAGGCGGCCTGGCGCTGCACCAATCCCCACTGCCCGGCCCTGGGACGGGAAGGGTTGATCCATTTCACCAGCCGGGATGCTATGAACATCGACGGCTGCGGACCCAGCGTGCTGGCCCAGCTGACGGCGGCAGGGCTGGTGAAGGATCCGGGAGATCTGTACCTTTTGACCCGGGAGCAGGTCCAGCAGCTGGACAGGATGGGCCCAAAAAGTGCGGACAACCTGATCAATGCCATTGAGGGCAGCAAGAGCCAGAGTCTGGATAAGCTGCTCTTTGCCTTGGGGATCCGTCATGTAGGGGCCAAGGTGGCCCGGACTTTGGCGCTGAAATACGGTACCATGGACAAGCTCATGGCGGCCAAGCAGGAAGAATTGGCCCAGATCCCGGATATCGGGCCGGTGATCGCGGAAAGCGTGGTCACCTGGTTCGGAGAACCCATGAACCAGGCTTATGTGGAACGGCTGAAGGAACTGGGGCTCAACATGGAAATGACAGCCGGCCAGGCCCAGGATGAGAACCATCCCTTCTACGGGAAGACCATGGTGTTCACCGGAACCCTGCCTACCTTGGACCGGGCTACGGCCCAGACCATGGCCCAGGATGTGGGGGCCAAAGTCACCAGCAGCGTCAGCAAAAAGACCGACTACGTAGTGGCCGGCGCCGACCCAGGGAGCAAGTACACCAAGGCACAGAGCCTGGGTGTGACGATCCTGGATGAAGCGGAGTTCCTACGGCTGTTGGGGAGATGAAAAATAGAGGTGTTGTATAAGAATGTGCAACACCTTTTTTTTTATAGGTCACTGCTGAAAATATACCAAATTTGGTATGTATAATGCATAATAATGGCATTGGACGTATAAACTCTATGGCGCTATACTGGTCCATATGGAAAAGAAAAAGGCTTTGTTATACATGTTGGCTGCTGCTCTGCTTTTTTGTTTTACAGAAATCAGCCTGAAAAAATTAAATGGGTCGATCAACAGTATTGAAGTGAATTTCAGCCGGTACTTGCTGGCGGGGATCCTGCTTTTGCCTGCCGGAATAAAGGAGCGGAAAAGGCGCAGGGTCCGGCTGGGCAGAAGACACATCCAGTGGTTTTTCTTGTTGGGGTTCATTGGCATTGCCTTGGTGGGGCCTTTGTATCAGCTGGCCACCGTTTATCTGGATGCAGGTGTGACCGGTGTGATTTTTTCCATCAACCCCATATGCATCGGAATCTTGGCTGCATTTTTGCTGAAAGAACCGATTTCTTCCCAGCAGGCTGTGGGATTTGGACTAGCATTTGCCGCAATCTTGGTAATCGTAGATCCTTTCCATGTGAGCATGGATCCCATAGGTCTTTTCTTACTGGGGCTGACTGTCCTTTTTTACAGCCTGTATGCAGTGCTTGGCAAGAAAATGACTGATGAACTGGGAAGTGCTGATATGACGGCAGGCAGCTTCATCTGTGGCGGTTTGCAGTTGTTCCTGTTTGCTGCTGCCAGCCACGTGCCATTGCTCAGTGACTTTGCACGACAGGCGGGTTTTCCCGGATTTGCGGATATTCCGTTGTTTTCCGGATATACCCTGAAGAATCTGCCATGGGTCCTTATCCTGTATGTGGGAGTGACTCTGGGCGCGTATTATTTCTGGTTCCAGGCCATGGAATATGGCAGTGTGGCCATTGGAGGCATGACATATTTCATCAAACCAGTACTGACACCGTTTTTTGCGCTTCTTGTTTTGGGAGAAGGAATCAGCGGAAGGATGATGACCGGCATCCTGCTCATGCTGGCGGGGGCGGCAATCAGTCTTGGCAGGAAACAGACAGGCAGGACAGGGACAGAATCGATTGAGGATGGAGGGAAAAAATCTTGATGGATCTGCAGAATATGAAAGTGTTCCTGAAAATAGCGGAGTATGAAAATCTCAGCAGAGCTTCTGATGAACTGCATATAGCCCAACCCCATCTTACGAGACAACTGAAAGCAATGGAAAAAGATATGGGAGTCTCCCTGTTTACCCGAGAAAAGAAACGGCTCCATATTACACGGGAAGGTGTGTATCTGGTCCATCAGTGCAGGGAAATGTTGAGCCTGGAAGAAGAAACGAGGAACAGGCTCCTGGAAATGAGCCAGGGGACGGCAGGACGGATTTATCTGGGGGCCATCGAAACTGCAGGAACGGTATTCCTGCCAGATTGGATCGAAGGATTCCAGAAACGGTATCCCTTAGTCCGTTACTATATATGGACAGCGAATTCAGAAGATGTGGTAGAGCGGCTTCGACATCATCTGATCGATCTTGCTTTGATCCGTACGAAATTCGATAAGGAACAGTATGAAGGGATGCCCATTGGACAAGAACGGTGGATTGCTCTGATTTCTCGGGATCATCCTCTTGCCCGAAAAAAAGAGAAACTCTCTTTGGAAGAGCTGAGCCAGGAGTCTCTGATCATACCCACCACACGGTCTCGGGAAATTCGAGATTGGTTTGGAGATGCTGGTTTGTCCGCTAATATTTTCTGCGAGTTTTCCCCTTTGATGAATGCTTTGGTCATGGTGGAGCGGAATCTTGGGATTGCTATCCTTCCGGAATCTGCCATTGTGCATTTCAAGATGCATCCGGTGGTTATCAGGCAGCTGCAGAAGGAAGTCGTGACGGAGGTATCCCTCATCTGGCGAAAAGATAATACCTTATCGGGTGCGGAGCAGAAATTCGTGGAATATGTACGGGAAGTGAAGGCGAACGATGAAAATAAGATTTCTGAAACAAACAATTGACACCCATGTCCATACTATACCTGATGGAGCACCGAGAAAAATGACGGATCTGGCATTGGCTATGGAAGCGGTGAAAGCAGGCATGGCGGGATTTGTCACCAAATGCCATCAGGGAGATACCAGCGCACGGGCAGCCGTAGTGGAAGAAGCCATGGGACTCTTATATCCTGGAAAGGATTTTCGGGTGTGGGGCGGTGTGGTCTTGAACCATGGAGCTGGTGGACTGAATCCTTCCGCAGTCTATGCATCCGGAAAGATGGGGGGGCGGTTTGTCTGGTTCCCTACTGTTGATGCGGAAAATGATGCACTGTATAAGAAAAAACACGCGTCACAGCAAGGTCTGGGGAACGCCAATGAACAGCCCATCAGAAAAAACAAAATAAGGATTCTCGATGAGCAGGGAGTCCTTATTCCGGAAGTGAAAGAGATTCTGCAGCAAGTGAAAGCTTTCAATATGGTCCTGGCCACGGGGCATATTGCTGTTCAGGAAAGTCTGGCTCTGGTGCGGGCAGCTGCGGCTATGGGAATCCAGAAGATACTGGTCAACCATGTGAGTCTGCCCATTACCAACGCCTCCCTGGCACTCCAGAAAGAATACATAGACAACGGTGCCATGGTGGAGCATTGTTATTACACGCCTATGGCTGGGCTGTGTTCCTGGGAAGAAATTGCAGAGAGCATACGGACACTTGGAACGGAGCATGTAATCCTTTCTACTGATTTGGGACAGCCGGCTAATGGTTCTCCCGTAGAAGGAATGGAAAAGTTTGCAGAACAGCTTCATTCTTTGGGCATTCTGGAAGAGGAACTCTATCAGATGATGGCAGTCAATCCTGAAAGATTGCTTTATTGAATGTGTATATCGAATCTATAAGGTGAGGCAGGCCTGATTTCAGACTAAAAAAAAGCTGCTGCATCTGCAACAGCTTTTTTCGGAGTGATGAAAAAAGACTGCCCGCGAGGGGCAGTCTTTTTATTATTTGTCGGCGACTTCTACTTTGCCGGTGAACAGTTCTTTGGTGCAGCTCCGGACCACGTTGATGGCCAGGAACATCAGGCACAGGGCAACCACCAGCTGGAGACCTTCCACCATGGGGAAGAAAACGCCAGCCATAGCTTTCTTGTAGATGCCGTAGATGGACAGGCACAGGGCACTCATGGTCACCAGGAACATGAAGGTCATGGGGATGTAGAGCATCCAGCTCTTCCGGCCGGTGACTTTCAGGAATACGGCCAGGGCAACCAGTACCAGAGCACTCAGCAGCTGGTTGGCAGCACCGAACAGCGGCCAGATGTTCATGTAACCGCCCAGGCACAGCAGGTAGCTGGGAATCAGGGTAACGATAGTGGCAACGTAGGTGTTGCTCAGGAATTTAGCAGCAGCCCCCTGTTCTTTCCCTTCTTCCGGAGCCAGGATTTCCTGGAGCATCATCCGGCCGATACGGGTCACTGCATCGATGGTGGTCATGGCCAGAGCAGATACGCACATGGTCACGATGCAGGTGCTGTAATATTTGGGAATACCGAACATGGTGAAGTAGCCGCCGATGGCACTGCCGAAGATGGCGAACGGAGTGGCTTTGGGCAGCTGGCCGTTCACAGCTACGGAGCAGGCGATAACCAGGGAAACCACACCCAGGGTGGATTCAATCAGCATGGAGCCGTAACCTACGGGCAGCATGTCTTTTTCGTTAGAAATGGTCTTGGAGGAAGTACCGGAAGAAACCAGAGAATGGAACCCGGATACAGCTCCGCAGGCGATGGTGACGAACAGGATGGGGAACATGGGCTTGCCGGCTACTTCGAAGGAAGTGAAGGCAGGCATATTGATGGAAGGATTTCCGACGATGATGCCCAGCACGCCGGCCAGGATCATCCCCAGCAGCAGGAATACGGACAGATAGTCACGAGGCTGGATCAGCAGCCACATGGGCATGATGGAAGCAGCGAAGCAGTAAGCGTAGGTCACATACAGCCAGGTGGTACGGGAAGCATACATGGGGTAAGCGATTCCCAGGCTGACCATGGCAATCATGCAGATGATGCCCAGGATCAATTCTTTGGCACCGGTGATGTTGAACCGGCGGGTCACGATCCCGAATACCACAGCCACGGCAATGTAGATCATGGAGATGGAAGCGGCAGAAGCGTTGGGCCCCATCATTTCACCGGTCTTGGAGAAGCCGTTGAAGGTGCTGGCCATGATATCAGAGAAAGCGGCGATGACCAGCAGGGAGAACAGCCAGCCGAACATCAGGAACATCTTGCAGCCGGTACGGCCTACATACTGTTCGATCAGGGCACCCATGCCCTTGCCGTCGTTCTTCACGGAAGCATACAGGGCAGTGAAATCCTGGACGGCACCGAAGAATACGCCACCGACCAAAATCCATAAGAATGCAGGAACCCAACCGAACATGGCGGCGATAATCGGGCCGGTTACAGGGCCGGCACCCGTAATGGAAGAAAACTGATGGGCAAATACCGTGAAGCGGGAAGCGGGAGCAAAGTCCTTGTCATCCCGGAAGCGATAGGCAGGAGTCTTCGCATCCGGTTCAATTCCCCAGGTCTTGACCAGCCAGCGTCCATAAAACATGTACGCACAGATAAAGATTACAATTGAAAGACACACAAGCGTTAATCCGTTCATCTTCATCACTCCTTTGAAAAAAATCGGCACTTCTGTTCGCAAGTGCCGCCATCAAATCGGATGCTTGTTGATAGTTACGTAATTTACCACTTGTTCACGCTCTTGTCAACATTTTTTTGTATACTTCATACATTATTTTTTCAAAGTGTTATCGTACTAAAGACAGGTGCCCGAATTTACAGAGAATTAGTCCATTCTCAAAATACCATATAGAGGAAGTTCCAAGGATTTGTCTTTTCGGAATGGAATAATGTATGGGAGGATAGGAACGGGTGTTTCCCATAAAACCATTTGAAGGAAAGCGGAAAAAAGGGAAAATCCTTCTGCTGGAAGAAAAGGTGTGTCATTTAAAACAAAAAAAGATGCTTTTTCGGGCTGAAAAAGAAAAATGAAAAGAAAGGTTGCATTTCTGGAAACATCGTGCTAGGCTATGAACCATCAATTCCACAGGAGAAATGCTACGAAGAGAAGGAGTAGGCTCCGGAATCCCTTCAGAGAGCGCCCGGCTGGTGTGAGGGTGCAGGGAAGAAGAAGCTGAACTGGTCTCAGAGCAGCTGCCTGAAAGCCTGGTTCCAGGAAGTAGGGCACGCCGGAAGCCTGACCGTTAGCAGACAGGAGGATATCGGCCGTTGGCCCGTATCTGTACAAGCGCATGCAGCTTCGGATGCATGAACAAGAGTGGTACCGCGAAATTTCCTTTCGTCTCTTAGGAGGCGGAAGGATTTTTTTATGATCAAATTTCAGGAGGGGTAAGAATGGTTCAAATTGGATCACTGGCATTATTGTTCTTTGTTATTTTCTTAGGGATGATCACCAAGAAAAATGTGGGGATCATCGGTTTCTTGGCGGCTTATGTCTACGGTACCTTTGTCACCGGGATGAAGGCCAAGGAGATTTACGCGGGAGGGTTCCCCACCACGGTGTTTTTCCTGATCATGGCTTCCACCTTCCTGTTCGGCATCGCCAACCATAATGGGACGTCCACGGTCCTGGCCAAGAATGTCTCTTTTCTTTCCCGAGGGAACAATAAATTGATTCCCTGGATGTTCTTTGCAGCAGCAGCCATCCTGGCAGGAGTGGGCGGCTCCATGCTGATTTTGGTGGTAATCATGCCCATTGCTTACAGTACCTGCCTGAGCCGGCAGCTGGATGTGACAATGACTTCCATCATCGTACTGGCCGGCGGGATGATCGGCGGTCTTTCTCCCATTACTTTGAATGGAATCGTGGCCAATACCCTGGCCATCCAGAATGGGGTGGACAACTACATGCCCATTTGGGGAGCTTATTCTCTGTCCATTTTTGCCATGGCCTTCATCGCTTATCTGGTGTTCCAGGGCTGGAAAGTCCCCAATACGGAACCGGATAAGGATTTCACCCCTTTTAACCGGGCCCAGATCGTAACAGTGATTTCCATTGTCCTGGTGTGTGTGGCTACTATTTTCTTCAAACAGAATATCGGCCTGCTCTGCCTGGCTTTTGCTGCAGTCCTGATCCTGCTGGGGTATTGTGATCAGAAAGTAGCCATCGCCGCCATTCCCTGGGGGACGCTGATCCTGATCACCGGCATGAGCATGCTGCTCCATGTGGTGGATAAATCCGGCGGGATCACCTATCTGACTTCTATGCTGGCGAAAGTCATCACGCCGGCTACGGCCCAGCCCATCATGATCCTTCTGGGCGGCCTCATGGGTGCAGTGGCCAGCGGCACCGGCGTGGTGATGCCCACCTTGATCCCTCTGGCAGCGAAACTGGCGGCTTCCAATCCGGCCCTGGACGCTACGGCTTTGATGCTGGGGGTCATCGTAGGGACCAATGGAGTGGTGCTGAGTCCCTTTTCCACGGTGGGGGCCCTGGCCTGCGGCTGTGCACCGGAAGGGGTGGATGTGAACAAGCTATACAAGAACCTGCTCCTCACCGCCATCCTCTTCAGCCTCTCCGCTTTTGCGGTGTCCTATCTGGGAATCTATAATATGTTGTTTTTGTAAAGAAAGTAAGGGGCTGTTGCATGAGCAACAGCCCCTTATTCATAATGATTCAAGATATTCCGGACTCTTTCTTTCTTCGATTTGGGGATCTTCCACTGGTAATTCCGGTAGTTGTTCTCTCTGTGGTCGGTGGAGTAATCGGCGTAATCGAAATCCACATCCCGTTCATAGCTCCGATTGTAGTCTCCGTGCCCGTCATCCAGGTAAAAAAACGTCTGCATCTTGCTCCTTCTTTCTCAAAAGCTTCCTAATATATGGAAAGCAATAAATAAATCAGAATAAGGCCCATAAGAAAAGTTTACATTTCAGCGGATTTCCTTCTTTTACTAGTAATTTTATCACAAACCGTGTACAATGAATACATAAGAAATGAAAACACTGCGTCAGTGGATTCAGATAGGGGAGTGGAAAGCCATGAAAATCGTAACTTTTGCGTACGATGACGATGCCCAGGTAGGGATCATTTCCGAAGACGGAAAAAGTGTCATCCCTGCCAACAAATTTGAAAACATGTATGACCTGATCCAGCATGCTGGTTTTGAAGAACTGCTGGGTATTGCCCGGGTGGCCATGGGAGCGGTCCCCCTGGAACAGGTGAAGATCCTGGCTCCCCTGACCCGTCCCCGGAACGACATCATCTGCCTGGGGATCAACTACAAATCCCATGACGAAGAACTGCCGGATGAATACGTACCGGAAAAAATCGTCCAGCGTCAGGTTCCGGTGTACTTCTCCAAGCGGGTGGACCGGGCTGTGGATCCCGATGGGATCATCGACGGCCATTTCAATGTGGTGAAGGAACTGGACTACGAATGCGAACTGGCCGTGATCATCGGCAAAGAAGCCAAGAATGTGGAAGAAAAAGACGCCGGAGATTATGTGTTCGGCTATACCATCATCAATGATGTGACGGCCCGTGATGTACAGGTGGCCCATAAACAGTGGTATTTCGGGAAGAGCTTGGATACCTTTGCTCCCATGGGGCCCTGCATCGTGACAGCGGATGAATTCGATTTCCCGCCGGCCCTCCATCTGACCTGCCGGGTCAACGGAGAACTGCGTCAGGACAGCAATACGAAACTCCTGGTCCATGGGATCCCCTACATCATCAGCGAACTGTCCAAAGGGATGACCCTTCGGGCCGGCACCATCATTGCTACTGGTACGCCTGCCGGCACCGGTATCGGCATGAACCCGCCCCAGTTCCTGAAGAGCGGCGATGTGGTGGAATGTTCCATCGAAGGGATCGGGACCCTGCGGAATACGGTAAAGTGAGGAAAAAGGTTTTGGCCGCGTGTCGCGACGGGGGTGTGGATTTTCCCACACCCCTTTTCATTTCTCCCGCACCGGCTGCATCCGGTAATCTTTGTCAGTGATCCGGCCTTCGGTGAGGAGCTGGTACAGGTTCTGGGCCCGGAGGTCCAGTTCCAGCTGCTGGCGGAAGGCCGGGGTGGGAGCCTGGGCCAGGGTGTTCTTTCGGAGTGCGGTGAGAAGGGGTAGCCGGGCGGTTTCCTTCATGGCTCGGAGCAGCTGCCGGCCGGTTTCCGTAAAGCCCAGCACCCGCAGATAAGAAGGAGGCTGGGCCGCGGCTTCCCGGAAGGAGAGTTCCGGGCTGGAAAGGAGCAGCTGCCAGAGGATCCGCCGGAGCCGGGAGGGAGGATAGCGCCGGGTGCTGCAGGCTTTTACTAGGGCGGCAAAGGAGCTGGCCCGGCGGTGTTTCCAGATCCGGTCTTCCAGACCTTCGGATACTTGGGCCCAGCTGGCCAGGAGGCTGGGGGACGCTTTTTCCAAGGCTGCGGCAAGGAAGAAATCGAGAGGTTTTTCTGTATCCGGCAGGCCCGTATCTCCATACCAGGCCTGGCATAGGGGACGGAGAGGTGCCGGGAGGCCTTCCAGGAAGCTGGCTGTACAGCCTCGGGTGCAGATTTCCTGCCGGAGAGCGGAAGCACTGGGGAATGGGTCTCTTTGAAGCTGGCTTTCCCCGTAGGCCTGGCCTTCCCGGTGGATGGGAAGGGGCCGGATTTCCGGATGGGAATGGAGGGCTTTCAGATATTCTAGGGCTAAGAGATTGTTGGAGCCGGTGAACAGCTCTCGGTAGGCCGGGTTTCGGGCGGCGGCCAGGCTGGCTGCCGCATTGGCATAAGAGCTGCCGCCGGCCAGGGCTTTTTGCCAGTCGTCCGGAGCGAAGGTTTCCTGGGAGAGGGACAGGAGCAGTGCAGGGTCCTCCGTTTCACAGCCGAAGGAGAGATGGGTCACAAGGCCGGCAGCAGCCAATGTTTCCACCCCGAAAGAGGCAAAGCCTTGGGCACTCTGGAGGCTGCCGGTGACGGGCAGTTCCAGTACCAGGTCCACGCCTCCCAGCAGGGCCAGACGGGTCCTTTGCCATTTGTCCCACAAAGGCAGCTGCCCCCGCTGGGTCAGGCTGCCGCTCATGACGGCTATGACGGGCGCCGGGCCCAGCTGTTTCCGGGCTTTGGCCAATTGGCGGGCATGGCCCCGGTGGAAGGGATTGTATTCGGCCACCAGGCCGATGACAGCAGAAAATTCCATGGGCTCACTCCAAATTTTTATTTTACAAATCCGTAAAACTTTGCTACCATATATTAGTATTATAGCATAAGCATAATACTGGTTTAAAATCAGTAGTCGATCAGGAGGCAATGTAATGAAGATTTTTGTTGTAAACTGCGGCAGCTCTTCCATCAAATATCAGCTGATTGATATGAAGGATGAATCTGTCATCGCAAAAGGTCTGGTAGAACGTATCGGCATCGAAGGGTCCGTTCTGACTTATACTCCGGCTGGGAAGGACAAAGTAAGACTGGAAAGCGCCATCCCCGACCATGTTGACGGCATCAAGAAGGTCCTGGCTGCGCTGGTTGATCCCAACCATGGGGTCATCAAATCCATGGATGAAATCGATGCTGTGGGCCACCGGGTGGTGCATGGCGGCGAAATCTTCAACGAATCCGTTGTGATCACTGATGAAGTGCTGAAGCAGATCGAAGACCTCAGCGACATGGCTCCTCTCCATCAGCCTGCCAACGTGGCCGGGATCCGTGCCTGCCAGAAGCTGATGCCCAACACTCCGCAGGTTGCCGTATTCGATACTGCTTTCCATCAGACCATGCCTCCTGTGGCATATATGTTCGGCGTGAAATATGAAGAATACAAGGACTATGGCATCCGGAAATACGGCTTCCATGGGACTTCCCACAAATATGTATCCGGTGTGGCTGCCAAAATGCTGGGCAAAGACATCAAAGATACCAAGATCATCACCTGCCATCTGGGCAACGGTTCCAGCATCACCGCCATCGACGGGGGCAAATCCGTGGATACTTCCATGGGCTTCACTCCGCTGGACGGCGTGCTGATGGGTACCCGTACCGGTTCCATCGACCCGGCTGTGGTTCCCGTGCTGATGCAGAAGAAGGGCCTGGATGCTGCCGGTGTTGATAAGTACATGAACAAGGAATGCGGCGTCCTGGGCGTTTCCGGTGTTTCCAGCGACTTCCGGGATCTGGAAGATGCGGCCGCCAAAGGTAATGAAAGAGCCAAACTGGCCCTGGATATGTTCTGCTATCAGGTGAAACGCTACATCGGTGCTTATGCAGCTGCTATGGGCGGCGTAGATGCCATCGTATTCACCGCCGGTGTAGGCGAAAACGACATCCATACCCGTCAGCAGGTCTGCTCCGGACTGGAATTCCTGGGCGTGAAACTGGACGCTGACCGGAACAATGTCCGCGGTAAAGCCACCGAAATCAGCGCTGCTGATTCCAAGGTGAAGGTGTTCCTGATCCCCACCAACGAAGAACTGGCCATTGCCCAGGATACCCTGAGACTGTGCAAATAAGATGATTGGGGCTTTTGCTTGACAAAGACCGCTTTCGTCGATATAATGTAACGGTTGATAATATGATCAAAATCAATGTAGCAGAAATCAAAAAAAGACTTGTAGGGTCAGAATCTTTCCAGTACGATCTAGCCCCGGCCCAGCTGAACCTGTCGCCGGAGGATGCGGATCTGGAAGGGCATATCCTGGTGGAAGGGGAACTTTCCAACGGGGGAGATGTGATCCTTCTCACGGCCGCAGAACAGTTCGTCTGCCATGGCACTTGCGCCCGCTGCCTGAAAGATGTGCGGCTGGAGCTGACGGCCAGGGTGGAAGAACGGTACTATCCGGAAGGCACAGAAGGACTGGAAGAGGATGCCTTTACCTATCAGTTCGACATGGTTGATGTTACGGATGCTTTGAGGGAGTCCCTGCTGCTGGCCATCCCGGCCAGAGTCCTGTGCAAACCGGACTGCAAGGGGATCTGTCCTGTCTGTGGAGCGGACCGCAATGTGACGGAATGCCACTGCGATACCCATTCCATAGACCCCAGGCTGGAGGCTCTTAAGGCGTTGTTAGAGAAATAGGTTGAGTTTAGGAGGTGTAATACAATGGCAGTACCAAAGAGAAAAATGTCTAAGGCCCGTCGGGATTCCCGCCGCGCTAATTGGAAACTGGCTGCTCCTGGCTTGGTTGAATGCCCTCAATGCCACGAGCTGAAGCGCCCTCACCATGTATGCCCTGAATGCGGTTATTACGATGGTAAGGAAGTCGTGAAAGAAGACGAAGAATAAGGGAAACGGGCAACCGGGAACCTTAAAAAAGAACGCTGTCCCTGCGGGGACGGCGTTCTTTTTTTATGACCCTTCCTAAAACCGGGAAACTGGCTTATAATGATAGGATAGCAACGATTAAATAATTGTGAGGGGAGCAGCCAGTTATGAAATTTTTCATTGATACAGCGAACCTGGACGAGATTCGGGAAACCGAAGCCATGGGCATCATCAGCGGTGTCACCACCAACCCTTCGCTGATCGCCAAGGAAGGCCGGGATTACGAAGAGACGCTGCGGGAAATCGCCCAGATCGTGGACGGCCCCATTTCCGGGGAAGTGAAGGCCAGCACCACCCTGGCCCGGGACATGGTGATGGAAGGCAGAGTCATCGCCCAGATCCATCCCAATATGGTGGTGAAGATCCCTATGACCAAAGAGGGACTGCAGGCGGTGAAGATCCTCTCTTCTGAAGGGATCAAGACCAACGTGACCCTTGTGTTCTCCGCTACCCAGGCCATCTTGGCTGCCCGTGCGGGAGCCACCTATGTTTCTCCTTTCCTGGGCCGGCTGGATGACATTTCCACCGACGGCACCCGGCTGATCAAGGAAGTGATGGAAATCTTCCGGCTGTATCCGGACATCACTACTAAGGTGATCTGTGCGTCCATCCGCCATCCTATGCATGTGGTGGAATGTGCCAAGGTGGGGGCTGACATCGCCACGGTGCCGTACAAGGTCCTGATGCAGATGGTCCAGCATCCCTTGACCCTGACGGGGATCGAGAAATTCTGCCAGGATTTTGAAGCGGTGTTCGGCCGCTGAAGTATGAAATTGCTGTAAAATCTGTAACAGATATCCCTGCACGTCTTGTATTTTATCCGTACTCTGGTATAATGAATGCTAGTGTTAAGACTAGGTACTAAAAGTAGGTGGTAGGATGGGTTCTGTGGGACAGAAAAAGGCAAGACAGCAGCGTCTGCAGCAGCTGCTGGCCAGGAATCCGTTTTTAACCGACGAGCATCTGGCCGAAACCTTTCAGGTGAGCATCCAGACTGTACGGCTGGACCGTCTGGCTTTGGGGATCCCGGAACTGCGGGAGCGGACCCGCCACATGGCGGAAGATGCCCAGGAAAAGCTGAAAGCCATTACCAGTGAGGAAATCGTCGGTGAACTGATCGACCTGGAAATCGGCGTCAGCGGCATCTCCATGATGACGGTGGACCGGGAAATGGTGCTGCAGAAAACCGGCGTCTGCCGAGGGCAGTACATGTTTGCCCAGGCCAATTCCTTGGCTCTGGCGGTGATCGATGCTCCGGCTGCTCTCACCGGTGTGGCCAATGTAAAGTACAAGATCCCTGTGACCGTGGGAGCCATTTTAGTGGCGAGAGCCGAAGTGGTCCGGAAACAGGAAGACAAATATACCATTTGGGTAAAGATCAGGAACAACCACAAGGAAGTGTTCCGTGCCAAATTCCTGATCGTTGCCATTCCGGAACAAAGGAGCCAAGAAGATGAAAATCGCAGTTGACGTAATGGGAACTGACTATGGCCCTGCTGAGATCATCAAAGGTGTGCTTCAGGCAGTAAACGAATATGGCTGCGACGTGGTACTGGTGGGGGATCAGGAAGTGATCCGGCAGGAACTGGCCCGGGAGCACCAGGAAAACAATCCTAAGATCACCATCCATCACGCCAGCCAGGTAATCGAGATGAAGGATCATCCGGGAATCAGCGTGAAGAAAAAACGGGATGCTTCCATTGTGGTGGCTACCCAGCTGCTCCATGAAAAAGAATGCGACGCACTGGTCTCTTCCGGCAGCACAGGGGCGGCAGTGGCTTCGGCCCTGTTCGGCCTGGGCCGGATCCGGGGCATCGAACGGCCGGCCATCGCTACGGTGATCCCCAATGTGAAGGGGGCCACGGTACTGGTGGATTCCGGTGCCAAGGTGGATGCAAAACCAGAACAGCTGGTCCAGAATGCCATCATGGGTTCCATTTATGCTGAACTCCAGCTGGGGATTCCCCAGCCTCGGGTGGGCCTTTTGAATATCGGGGAAGAGGAGACCAAGGGCAACGAACAGTGCCTGGCCACCTATCCCTTATTGAAACAGGATCCTCACATCCATTTCATCGGAAATGTGGAAGGCCGGGACATCAACAAAGGAACGGTGGACGTGGTGGTCTGTGACGGCTTCGTGGGAAATGTGGTCTTAAAGACCATGGAAGGATTGGCTGCCGCCGTCATGGAGATCTTGAAGAAGACTTTGATGGAAAGCGGGATCTTAGCCAAACTGGGCGCTCTCCTCATGAAGCCGGCCCTCCTGCGGATGAAAAAGCAGATGGATGCTTCCGAATACGGAGGCGCCTTGCTGATGGGGGTACGGGCACCGTTCATCATCTGCCATGGCAGTTCCAAAGCCAAGGCCATCAAGAATGCTGTGCGGGTGGCCATCGAACTGACCCAGAAAGATGTGGTGGGGCGGATCCGCAAAGAAATCATGCACGACGAAGAAAGTGGTGAGTTATAAATGAGTAAACCAGCAGTAGGCTTTCTGGGCATGGGGTATTATGTGCCGGAAAAAGTGCTGACCAATTCTGATTTGGAAAAAATGGTGGATACCAGCGATGAATGGATCGTGGAACGGACCGGGATCCGGGAACGGCATATCGCTGCTCCGGAACAGGCGACTTCTGATCTGGCCTTCATTGCTGCCCAGCGGGCACTGGAAGACGCTGGAATCAGGGCGGAAGACCTGGATCTGATCGTAGTGGGGACGGAATCTCCGGATATGAAATTCCCTTCCGTGGCCTGTATCCTCCAGGATAAGCTGGGGGCTGCCCACGCGGCAGCCTTCGACCTGGCTGCCGGCTGCTCCGGTTTCGTCTATGCCTGCGGCATTGCCAGCCAGACCATCTTCAGCGGACTGTACAAACATGTGCTGGTGGTGGGAGCGGAAACCCTGTCCCGGATCCTCAACTGGCAGGATCGGAACACTTGTATCCTCTTCGGGGATGGGGCCGGTGCCGCTGTACTGGGACCGGTGGAAGAAGGCTATGGTATCCTGTCCGTCGACCTGGGAGCCAATGGAGCCGGAGGCCAGTATCTGACCATGCCGGCCGGGGGATCCCGGAAGCCGGCCACCCATGAGACGGTGGATGCCCATGAACACTGCATCCACATGGTAGGGAAAGAAGTGTTCAAATTCGCCGTAAAGGTCATGGGGCACAGCGCCCTGGCCGCCTTGGAAAAAGCTGGGATGGGCAAGGAGGACATCGATCTTTTGATCCCCCACCAGGCCAACCAGCGGATCATCGATTCTGCGGCCAAACGGCTGAAACTCTCTACGGATAAGATTTTCGTGAACTTGGAAAAATACGCCAATACGTCGGCGGCTTCGGTGCCCATCGCCCTGTGCCAGGCACGGGATGCCGGCCGGCTGCATAAAGGGGAGAACGTGGTGATGGTGGGCTTCGGCGCCGGCCTGACCTATGGGTCTCTGGTAGTGAAATGGCAAAAAGATGAGGAGGCCAGAGCATGAGTAAAATTGCTTTTGTGTTCCCGGGACAGGGGTCCCAGAGCGTCGGCATGATGAAGGAGCTGTATGACAATTATGCCTGCGTCCGTGAAGTATTCAAGGAAGCCGATGAAGCATTGGGCTTTTCCATGACCGATCTGTGCTTCAAAGGGCCGGAAGAACAGCTGCGGCTCACCTACAATACTCAGCCTGCCATCCTGACCTGCAGCATTGCGGCCATGAAGGTGCTGAACGAGAATGGGGTGTTCCCGGCTGTGGCTGCCGGCCACAGCCTGGGCGAATATTCCGCCCTGGTCTGCGCTGGTTCCCTGAAATTCGCCGATGCAGTACGCACCGTGCGGAAACGGGGTCAGTTCATGCAGGAAGCAGTGCCGGTGGGCCAGGGGGCCATGGCGGCCATCATCGCCTTGGATGCGGACAAGATCCGGGAAATCTGTGCCCAGATCCAGGATAAACGGAACGAAGCGGTGCAGCCGGTGAACTTCAACTGCCCGGGCCAGGTGGTGATCGCCGGGGCCACGGAAGCGGTGAAGGAAGCCTGTGATGCCCTGAAGGCCGCAGGTGCCAAGCGGGCCATCCTGCTGCCGGTGAGCGCTCCTTTCCACAGCACCTTGATGCAGCCGGCGGCAGACCGCCTGAAAGAGGTACTGGATGCCATCGAAGTGGCGGATGCCAAGATCCCCGTGATCGCCAACGTCACTGCCCGTCCGGAACAGAAGGGGGACGAAATCCGCCAGGTCCTGGTGAAACAGGCTGCCAGCCCGGTGCTCTGGGAAGACAGCGTCCGGTACATGATGGAAAACGGCGTGGATACCTTCATCGAAGTGGGCCCGGGGAAAGTCCTCACCGGGTTCGTGAAAAAAATCGACCGGTCCTTTACCGGCCAGAATGTAGAAGACCTGGCCAGTTTGGAAAAAACCCTTGCTTATTTAAAGGAGGTCAGATAAAATGACTTTAGCCGGGAAAGTAGCACTGGTAACGGGCGGCTCCCGCGGCATCGGCCGGGCCATCGCCCTGACTCTTGCGGAACACGGAGCAGATGTGGCCATCAACTATGCCGGGAACACGGCGGCAGCGGAAGAAGTCAAAGGGGCCATCGAAGGCATGGGCCGGAAGGCCATCTTGGTCCAGGGCAATGTTGCTGATACCGACGGTGTCCAGGCCATCGTGAACCAAGTGGTGAAGGAACTGGGCCGTCTGGATATCCTGATCAACAATGCAGGAATCACCCGGGACGGTCTCCTGATGCGCATGAAGGAAGCGGATTGGGATGCAGTCCTGGAAACCAACCTGAAAGGTGTGTACAATTGTTCCAAGGCTGTGATGCGGACCATGATGAAGCAGAAAAGCGGCCGGATCGTGAATATGGCGTCCGTGGTGGGCGAAATGGGCAATGCCGGTCAGGCCAATTATGCGGCTGCCAAAGCCGGTGTCATCGGTTTCACCAAGAGCCTGGCCAAGGAAGTGGCCTCCCGGGGCATCACCGTCAATGCGGTGGCTCCTGGTTTCATCGCTACCGACATGACCAGTGTCCTCACGGACGAACAGAAGGCTGAAATGGCACGGACCATCCCTCTGGGACGGGCGGGCCAGCCTCAGGATGTTGCCAATGCAGTCTTATTCCTTGTGTCCGAGGAGGCTGCTTATATAACCGGCCAGGTTTTAAATGTGGACGGGGGCATGGTAATGTAGTATCATTATATGTTAGAGGATTGGAAGGAGGTGAAACGGAATGAGCGAAAAAGATACTTTTGAAAAAGTAAAGGCTATCACCGTTGACCAGCTGAGCGTTGCTCCGGAAGACGTAAAGATGGACTCTACTTTTATCGATGACTTGGGAGCTGATTCTCTGGACATTGTGGAACTGATCATGGCTTTCGAAGAGGAATTCAACACTGAAATCCCCGACGATGTTGCTGAAAAGATCCGCACTGTCAGAGACGCAGTCGAACTGTTGGATAAAGAAGGCAAATAATAGCATCCCATTATTTTCGGAAGGTCCCTGTTACAGGGGCTTTCCGAACTTTATCCATGATCTTTTGATCTGAAATGGGGGATTTTTTTGAAAGTGCCAGTGCTGAAGATTGGTGAAAAAGTAGCAACTATACCTATCGTCCAAGGCGGTATGGCTATACGCTTGTCCACGGCGCGTTTGGCAGCTTCAGTGGCCAATGAAGGCGGTGTGGGTCTGATCGCTGCTTCTGGTCTGCCCTTCGATGAGCTGCGTAAGGAAATTCGCCTTGCCCGGAAATTGTCCAATGGCAAGGGAATGATTGGAATCAATGCCATGGTAGCCGCCCGGGAATTCAAGGGCCTCATTACGACTGCGGCCCAGGAGAAAGTCGATCTGATCGTGGCCGGGGCTGGCTTTTCCAGAGATATGTTTTCTGTCGGCAAGGAATATAATGTTCCCATCGTGCCGATAGTGTCCTATGCCAAGTTGGCAAAAATCGCGGAACGGCTCGGTGCTTCTGCCGTTGTGGTGGAAGGGACTGAAGCAGGGGGCCATTTGGGGACCCAGCGTTCCATTAAAGATATCCTGCCGGAAATCCTTTCGGTGGTAAAGATCCCCGTCATTGCTGCTGGTGGCGCTGTTACCGGCAAAGATGCGGCGGAATTGCTGAAGATGGGTGCCAGTGGCGTCCAGATGGGCAGCCGGTTCGCTGCCAGTGAGGAATCCAATGGATCTCCTTTCTTAAAACAATTTTATTTGAAAATGACCCAAGATGATGTGGTTCAGATAGATAGCCCGGTCGGTTTCAAGGGCCGTGCCGTACTGACTCCTTTTTCCAAGGCGGTGCTGGAGGGACATCCTTTGAAGCCCACCACCTGTGACAGCTGCCTGAAACACTGTTCCCGCAGCTTCTGTATCATCCGGGCGCTGACCCGGGCACAGCAGGGGGATCTGGAAACAGGGCTGGTCTTTACCGGGGCCAATATGTGGAAAATCAAAGAAATCCTTCCGGTTCATGAAATCTTTAGACGAATCAAGGAAGATTTGGACAATATTAAGTAGAGGTGATCCTGTTGAAACGAAGAGTGGTAGTGACCGGCCTCAGTGCGATTACGCCCATTGGTATCGGCAAAGAAGCATTCTGGAATAGCCTGATGGAAGGCAAATCCGGTATTGGGCTGATTACCCAGTTCGATACCACTGATTTTAACTGTAAAATCGCCGGGGAAGTCAAAGACTTCGATTTTGCCGATTACGGCGACCGGAAAGAAGGCAAACGGATGGATCGGGTGACCCAGTTCGCCGTGGCCTGTGCCAAAATGGCGGTAGAAGACTCCAGCCTGGATCTGGAAAAGGAAGATGCGGACCGGATCGGTGTGTGCGTAGGCACCGGCATCGGCGGGATCCATACTTTCCTGGATGCGGCTACGAAATTGGTGGAAAAGGGACCCAGCCGGATCAGTCCTTTCTTCATTCCCATGGAAATCCCCAATATGCCGGCAGCCCAGATTGCCATCGATCTGAAGGTGAAAGGCCCCAATACGGCCATCGTCACCGCCTGCTCTACCGGCTCTGACTGCATCGGGGATGCGCTCCGGACCATCCAGTACGGAGATGCGGATGTGATGCTGGCCGGCGGGACGGAAGCTGCTATTTCTCCCATTGCGGTGGCCGGGTTCGACAACATGAAAGCCCTGTCCCGGGAAAATGATGCGCCGGAAAAAGCTTCCTGTCCTTTCGATAAGAAGCGCAGCGGCTTTGTCATGGGGGAAGGGGCCGGGATCCTGGTCCTGGAAGAATTGGAACACGCCAAAGCCCGTGGGGCACAGATCTATGCAGAACTGGTGGGCTACGGCCACAACAGCGACGCCTATCATATCACCGCTCCGGATCCGGAAGGGGATATGCAGGTGAAATGCATGGAAATGGCCATCAAAGATGCAGGCCTGACGCCGGCAGACATCGACTATGTGAATGCCCACGGCACTAGCACCCATCGGAACGACCTGAACGAAACCAACTGCTGCAAGCGGGTATTTGGTGACCGGGCCAAAGAAGTGCCCATCAGCTCCATCAAATCCATGACAGGCCATCTGTTGGGCGGCGCCGGCGGTGTAGAAGCCGTTGCCACCATCCTGACCATCAAGAACGGCATGATCCCGCCCACCATCAACTATGAAGACGTGGATACGGAAGAAGGCCTGGATCTGGATTACGTGCCCAACGTGGCCCGGAAGGCCGATGTGAAAGTGGCTCTGTCCAATAATTTCGGTTTCGGCGGCCACAATGCCATCCTGTGCTTCAAAAAGTACGAAGACTAAGGGGCTTCCGTGATGGAGGAACAGCGTCAGAAAGAGCTGGAAGGGCTCTGCCGCCAGTTGGGCATGGTGATGGAAGACCTGCATCTGCTGGATATGGCACTGACCCATACTTCCTATGCCTATGAATCCAAGAAGAATCCCCGGCCCCAGCACAATCAGCGGCTGGAGTTCCTGGGAGATTCGGTGCTGAGCCTGGTGGTCAGCACCCATATCTATCGGCATTATCCCCAGATGGACGAAGGGGAGCTGTCCAAGCTCCGGGCTTTCCTGGTCTGTGAGGAGACCTTGGCCCAATTGGCCACGGAAATCCATCTGGGTGACCACCTGCTCCTGGGCAAAGGGGAAATCAACCTAGATGGAGAGGAAAATCCTTCCATCCTGGCCGATGCCTTCGAAAGTGTCCTGGGAGCCTATTATCTGGACCAGGGTTTCGCAAAGGTGACGGAACTGCTGGACCGGCTGCTGATCCGCCGGATCCCGGAATTGACCGCCGACGGCATCGACAGGGACTACAAGACCCGGCTCCAGGAAGTGGCCCAGAAAGACGGCCCAGTGGAAATCCTGTATGAACAGGTTTCCGCAGACGGCCCCAGCCATAACCGGACTTTTGTGATGCGTGTCCTGGTGAACCAGGAAGAGCGGGGCAGAGGCCGGGGCAGGACCAAAAAAGAAGCTGAACAGCGTGCCGCAAGGGAAGCGCTGAAAGGAAAAAACGCATAAAAAAACTGCTGCATTGGCAGCAGTTTTTTTATGCGTTTTATTTCACTTCGTGGATCCAGCCTTCCGGGCCTTCGATTTCGCCCATCTGGATGCCTCTCAGGGTCTTGTACAGTTTGGTGAGCACAGGGCCCATTTCGTCCATCCCGCTGGGGATGCAGATTTCTTTGCCATGGTCTACGACCTTGCCCACCGGGCAGATGACGGCTGCGGTGCCGCACAGACCGGCTTCTGCAAATTCGCTGACTTCGGAGAATTTCACCGGACGGTGTTCCACTTTCATGCCCAGCATATCCGTTGCGATGGAAATCAGGGAACGGCGGGTGATGGAGGGCAGGATGGAATCGGATTTCGGGGTGACCAGGGTGCCGTCTTTCTTGACGAACAGGAAGTTGGCGCCGCCGGTTTCTTCTACAAAGGTACGGCTTGCAGGATCCAGGTACATGTTTTCATCGAAGCCGTTCTTGTGAGCGGTGATGTAAGCATGGAGGCTCATGGCATAGTTCAGGCCAGCTTTGATGTGGCCGGTACCATGGGGGGCCGCACGGTCGAAATCAGACACGCAGATGGTGATGGGTTTTACGCCGTTCTTGAAATAGGATCCTACAGGGGTCCCGAACAGACGGAACTGATATTCATCAGAAGGTTTTACCCCGATGACCGGGCCGGTAGCGAACAGATACGGACGCAGGTACAGGGCACCGCCGGTTTCAAAAGGAGGGATGTAATCTTTGTTGGCCCGGACCACTTCGTCCACGGCTTCCATGAACATCTCTTCGGAGACAGGAGGCATTTCCAGACGTTTGGCGGAATCAATCATCCGTTTTGCATTCTGGTCAGGACGGAAGGTGACCGTGCGGCCATCTTTGGTCTTGTAGGCTTTCAGGCCTTCGAACACTTCCTGGCAGTATTGCAGGATACCAGCACATTCATTCAGGACAACGTTGGGATCATCCGTGAGACCGCCTTTGCCCCATTTGCCGTCTTTGTAGTTGGCCACATACCGCTGGGCGATCGGCTGATAATTGAAACCCAGTTTGGACCAATCGATGTTTACACTTGACATACAAACCCCTCGTTTCTTCTTCTAGCTCATGTTACAAAATGAATTTTGTATACTTAATAATATTAATCATCTGCAATGCTTTTGTCAATGGAATATTAGAATTTCCGTTGGGGTGCCCTCAGAAGTTGAACCATTTGGTACAGAAAGGGTATAATGAATCATCATTGCATGAAAGGAGCCTGAAGCCTATGATCCTTCCCGTATTCATCCCCCATGCCGGGTGTCCCTACCAATGTATTTTCTGCAACCAGCGGACCATCAGCGGAGAGCAGGACAGCAGTCTGGAAGGGGTCCGCCGGCAGATCGAAGGGCTCCTTGCCTGGGCCCGTCCAGATCCTTCCAATGAGTTGGCCTTTTATGGAGGGTCTTTCACGGCTTTGCCCATGGATCGGCAGCGGGCCCTCTTGGAATTGGCGGAAACCTATCGGGCAAGGGGATTGTTCGGCCCTCTGAGGCTGTCCACCCGACCCGATGCCATCACCCTGGAGATCTTGGCGCTGCTCCGGGAGCACCAGGTAGAAACCATCGAGCTGGGGGCACAGTCCTTGGATGACCGAGTCTTGGCTGCTGCCCGGCGGGGCCATACGGGAGCTCAGGTCCGGGAGGCTTCCCAGCTGATCCGGCAGGAGGGCTTTCGGCTGGGGCTTCAGCTGATGGTGGGGCTGCCGGGACAGGGAAAGGAAAGCTTGGCTGCTACCTGCCGGCAGGTGGTGGAAATCCATCCGGATCTGGTGCGGATCTATCCAGTGCTGGTGATTGCTGGGACGCCCCTGGCAGAACTGTGGCGCCAGGGAAGCTATCGGGCTCTGACAGTGGATGAAGCGGCAGCTGCCTGCTGGCCCCTGTACCATGCCTTTACTCGGGCGGGGATCCGGGTGATCCGGATGGGGCTCCAACCAGATCGGGAACTGTGCGCTCCGGGCCACATCCTGGCAGGCCCCTTCCATCCGGCCTTCGGGGAAAAGGTAAAGAGCTGGGGCATCGGGCAGCAGGTGCTCCGGAAGATTGCAGAGCAGCCTTCTGGGAATTATAATATGGTTATCACCTGTCCGGACAAGATGGCCTCCCTGGTGCGGGGCCAGCACCGGAGCAATGTCCGCCTGTGGGAACAGACGGGGAAAGTCCGGGTCTTTTTCCAGACGGGAGAAACCTTTGAGGTGATGTTCCATGACAGAAAAACTTTATGAAAACGATTCCCTCCTCCGGTACTGCCAAGCTACGGTACGGAGCTGTGAAAAGAAAGAAGGTCATTATGAAGTGATCCTGGACAAGACCGTGATCTTCCCAGAAGGGGGCGGTCAGCTTTCTGACCGGGGCTGGCTGGATGATGTGCCGGTCTACCATGCTTCGGAAGATGGAGCGGAAGTCCGCCATTGGACCCGGACCCCTGTGGAACTGGGGAAGACCGTGGCTGTGAAATTGGACTGGCCGGTCCGTCTGGACCGGATGCAGCAGCACTGCGGGGAACATATCCTTTCCTATGCCTTCTGGAAAACCTGCGGGGCCAACAATGTGGGCTTCCATATGAATGAAGACAGTGTGTTCATCGATTTGGACCGGGAAATCGATGAAGAAACGGCCCAGAAGGCGGAATGGATGGCCAATGGATGCATTTGGGCCAACGAGCCCATCACCCTCCATTATGTAGACTCCACGGAACTGGGGAAATTCCCTCTGCGGAAAAAGAATGAAAAACTTCGGGGCACCGTGCGCCTGGTGGATATCCATAACGGGGACATCTGCACCTGCTGCGGCACCCATCCCCCCTATACGGGCATGGTGGGGGCCATCCAGATCATCCGGTTTGTCCGGCACAAGCGAGGCAGCCGGGTGGAATTCCTCTGCGGGAACCGGGCTCTTCGGGAGATGCACAAACGGAACCGGATCTTGGAAGACACCAGCGATCTCCTGTCGGTGAAGGCGGAAGAAGTGCTGCCGGCGGTGGAGAAACTCCATCAGGAAATCCTGGAGCTCCGGGCACAGGTGCGGGAAAAGACCCAGGAGCTGATCCGTCTCCAGCTGCCGGAACAGTTGGACCAGGCTCCTGTCCTGAAAAACGGGACCAAGCTTCTGGTGCTGACCTTAGAAGGGTCGGCAGCGGACGGAAAGAGTGCCATGAAACTGGCCAGTGCTCAGCCGGGGGTGTTGGCAGCGGTGTTCACCAAAGACGGGGACCGGCTGCTGTATCAGTTCGCTTTGGGGGAAGGTGCGGAAGGAGACTGTAAAGCCTGCTGCGCAAAAGCCAACGAACTTTTCGCAGGCAGAGGCGGCGGACGGCCCCAGAGCGCCCAAGGCGGCGGCACAGCCGGACCGGACTGGGAGGAAAAGGTAAAGGAACTGGTGGAAGAAATCAGCAAGTAAAAATGGGAAAGGAACCTGCGGATGCAGGTTCTCTCCATCGGCCGCTGACTGTTGACAGTTGACCGCTGACAGCAAGAGGGTATGGCACGTTCTGTGCAATACCCTCTTGCAACTTTTGTAACAGATATGATATAATTTCTAACGGCTGTGAAGACACAGCTGTCAAAAAACACACGCAGAGTCAGGACGCGGCTGTCTTCTTTTTGGGAAGTTAAGCGAAAAATGATCTGCGGAGGGTAAAACAGGAGGAAACAAAAATGGCAATTGTCTCTATGAAACAACTTTTGGAAGCTGGCGTACATTTCGGTCATCAGACCCGCCGCTGGAACCCCAAGATGGCTCCTTACATCTTCACCGAACGGAATGGGATCTACATCATCGACCTGCAGAAGACCGTGAAAAAGGTAGAAGAATGCTACAACTTCCTGCGTGAACTGGCTGCCCAGGGCGGCACTGTGCTGTTCGTCGGTACCAAGAAGCAGGCTCAGGCTGCCATCAAGGAAGAAGCCGAACGCTGCGGCATGTTCTATGTGAACGAAAGATGGCTGGGCGGCATGCTGACCAACTTCAAAACCATCCAGACCCGGATCAAGAGACTCCACGAACTGGAAAAAATGGAAGAAGAAGGCACTTTCGATGTACTGCCCAAGAAGGAAGTCATCGTCCTGCGCCATGAAATGGCCAAACTGGAAAAATACCTGGGCGGCATCAAAGATATGAAGAAACTGCCGAGCGCTCTGTTCGTCATCGATCCTCGGAAAGAACACAACGCCATCATGGAAGCCCGGAAACTGCACATCCCCATCGTGGCTACTGTGGATACCAACTGCGATCCTGACGAAGTGGATTACCTGATGCCTGCCAACGATGACGCCATCCGTGCCGTCCGTCTCTTGACCAGCAAGATGGCTGATGCTGTCCTGGAAGGCAAAGCCAGCGCTGTGGATGAAGAAGCTGCTGCCGCTGCGGAAGAAGAAGCCGCTGCTGAAGAAGCCAAAGACGCTGAATAAGCATATCATTCCATAAAGGTACAGGAGGAATACTGATGGCAATTACTGCTAGCATGGTAAAAGAACTGCGTGAACGTACAGGTGCCGGCATGATGGACTGCAAAAAGGCCCTGACTGCTACCAACGGGGATATGGACCAGGCAATCGACTACCTGAGAGAAAAAGGCCTGTCCAAAGCTGCCAAGAAGGCCAGCCGTGTAGCTGCTGAAGGCCTGGTGGCTGATTACGTGGATGAAGCCAATCATGTGGCTGTGCTGGTGGAAGTCAACTGCGAAACCGACTTCGTGGCCAACACTGATGAATACAAGAACCTGGTGCTTTCCGTGGCCAAACACATCGCTGCCCACAAACCGGCCGATGTAGCTGAACTGAATGACCAGACTTTCGAAGGCACGGACAAGAAAGTCAGCGAAGTGATCACCGAAGCCATCGCCAAGATCGGCGAAAAGATCGATATCCGCCGGTTTGCTGTGTATGAATACGGCAATGATACCCTGGGCCATTACATCCATGGGGCCGGCAAGATCGGCGCCCTGGTGGAACTGGAAGGCGGAGATGCTGAGGTGGCCAAGGATGTGGCCATGCACATCGCAGCTGCCAATCCGTCCTATCTGGATCGGACTCAGGTCCCTGCCAGCGAACTGGACCATGAAAAAGAAGTCCTGGCAGAACAGGCCAAGAACGAAGGAAAACCGGAAAAGATCATCGAAAAGATGGTCCTGGGCCGTATCCAGAAATTCTATAAGGAAATCTGCCTGGTGGATCAGGAATTCATCAAAGATCCGGACAAATCCATCAGCACCCTGCTGAAGGAACACAATGCCAAGGCTAAGAGATTCGTCCGCTTCCAGCTGGGCGAAGGCATTGAAAAGAAACAGGAAGACTTTGCTGCAGAAGTCGCCAGCTTCGTAAAATAACACTCTTGCAAGGGGCTCTCGCTTGTGCGGCAGCCCCTTGTTTTATGAGACATTTTAGATTCAGTCTTGCAGGAAAGAAAAAATTCACCTATAATGATATGGAACGAACGGATGCCGGGCAGCTGGCTCTGGAGAGAATGATCAGAGTGGGTGGATGGCTTCTTGTTCAAGATCTGCGGAACTCTGTGGGAGGTACTGTCAGTGTCGGGTAAAAGAAAGTTCAAACGCGTAATTCTGAAACTCAGTGGGGAAGCCCTGGCCGGTGAAAAAGGCTATGGGATCGATCCCAAGACGGTGGATGCCATCGCGGCACAGATCCAAGCAGTCCGGGAAAGCGGGCTGGACGTGGCTGTAGTCAACGGCGGCGGCAATATCTGGAGAGGGCTGGCCGGAGCATCCAAAGGGATGGACCGGGCGACGGCAGATTATATGGGAATGCTGGCTACAGTCATCAACTCCCTGGCACTGCAGGATGCCCTGGAAAACCGTGGGGTGCCCACCCGGGTACAGACGGCCATCGAAATGAGAGCTATCGCAGAACCTTATATCCGTCGGAGAGCGGTCCGCCATCTGGAAAAGGGCCGGGTCGTGATCTTTGCCGCAGGCACTGGGAATCCGTATTTCTCTACAGATACTACGGCTGCTCTGCGGGCGGCTGAAATCGAAGCCGATGCCATCCTGATGGCCAAAAAAGGCGTGGATGGCGTTTATGACAGTGATCCGGCTGTCAATCCCACGGCTGTGAAATTCGATCATCTGGAATATATCGAAGTCATTCAAAGAAATCTGGGTGTCATGGATTCCACCGCAATCAGCCTGTGCATGGACAATCACATCCCCATCGTGGTGTTCAACATCGACGAAGAGGGGAATATCCTGAAGGCTGCAGCCGGTGAAGAAATCGGAACCCTGGTAGGAGGATTCTAAATGGCAACATTGGAAGAACTGCAAACCAAGACCCAAGAAAAAATGGATAAAGCGCTCCAGGCGCTCCGGAATGAACTGACCAACATCCGCACAGGACGGGCAACTCCCTCCCTGTTGGATCAGGTCAAGGTGGACTATTATGGGGCTCCTACACCGGTGACCCAAGTGGCCAACGTTTCTGTTCCGGAACCTCGTATGATTGTGATCCAGCCCTGGGACAGAAGTCTTCTGAAAACCATCGAAAAGGCCATCATGACTTCTGATCTGGGCCTGAACCCCAACAATGACGGCACCGTGATCCGTCTGAACCTGCCTCTCCTCACGGAAGAGCGCCGGAAGGAACTGGTCAAGGTGGTCAATAAAAAAGGCGAAGCCAGCCGGGTGGAAATCCGGAACATCCGCCGGGATTTCAATGACGCTGTGAAAAAACAGGTAAAAGCCAAGGAAATCACCGAAGATGATGCCAAAGATGCAACGGATTTTTCCCAGAAGCTGACGGACAAGTACACCAAGAAAATCGATGATGTGCTGGCTCAGAAAGAAAAGGAAGTCATGGCGGTGTGATGACGGCCTCCCTCAAGGCACCTGACGTTTTGGCCCGCCCCCTCTCCTATGCTTTGCAAAAGCTGGAGCAGGAGGGTTGGCAGGCGGAAATCGTCCGGGCAGAGCCTTATTTTCACCATCCTGCGCAAGTCTGGCATGATGAATCTGCTTACGTACTAAAGCAGACCGTCGTGTCTGACCATACATTACAAATAATTGTTGGTTGCAAATTCGAAGGGAGGTGTACTGACAATGGCACACAAAATTAACCAAGACGAATGCATCGGCTGCGGTTCCTGCGCTGGGACCTGCCCGGTAGGTGCAATCGCTGAAGACAACGGCAAGTACAAGGTTGACGAAGCCAGCTGCATCGATTGCGATGCTTGCTCCGGCGCTTGCCCGGTTGGCGCTATCAAAGCTGAATAAGCTTTATAGTGTGTTGCGCAGCCCGCGTAAGCAGGCTGCGCAAATTTTTTTATAGGGGTATGCCAATGCTGAAAAAACTCTTAGGCCTCACTTCCAAACCGGAGCCCATCCCGGAAATCGACGGGGTGGATACCTCCATGCTTCAGCCCGACCTGATCCCCCGCCATGTGGCCATCATCATGGACGGCAACGGCCGGTGGGCCAGAGCCCAGGGAAAACCCCGGACCTTCGGCCATGCAGCCGGTGCCCGTACCCTGCGGCGGATCGTGAAGTTTGCCGATCATCTGGGCATCAAGGCCCTCAGCGTCTACGCTTTTTCCACGGAAAACTGGAAAAGGCCGGTGACGGAAGTCCGGTTCATCATGGACCTTTTGTGTCAGTATCTTACCAGTGAACTGGAAGAATTCAATCAGTACAATGTGCGCATCCGCTTCATGGGATCCCGTGAAGGGCTGCCGGCCATTGTCCAGGAAAAAATGGACCATGCCCTGGAAGTCACCCGTGACAATACGGGCATCATCCTCAACATTGCAATCAATTACGGCGGCCAGAAGGAAATGGTGGAGGCAGTGCGGGAAATCGCAGAAGCCGTCCGTCAGGGGAAGCTGGCTCCGGATGCTATAAATGAAACGACCATCGAAGAACACCTCTATACCCGAGGGCTGCCGGCACCGGATCTCTTGATCCGCACCGGAGGAGACCTGCGGGTGAGCAATTTCATGCTCTGGCAGATCGCTTACGCGGAATTCTGGACTACGCCTGTGTATTGGCCGGATTTTTCCGAGGAACTGCTGACGGAAGCGGTGTTCAGCTATGAAAAACGGGACCGCCGGTTCGGCGGCCTGAATCAGAAATAAGAGGCGGGGAACATGGGACAGAGAATACGGACGGCCATTGTGGCCATCCCCATAGCATTGTTTTTGATCAGAATGGGCGGCCTGCTGTTCGCTCTGGGAGTCCTGATCCTAGGGCTGGTAGGCTTTTGGGAATACCGGAACATGCTCACCCGGGACGGGATCCGGGTGTACCAAGCTACAGGGATCCTGGGCATCGGGCTCCTGATTGCAGGAGCGGGCCTGGGAAAGCCGGAATGGCTGCTGCCCCTGACTACCCTGTTTTCTCTCCTGGTGATGCTGGAAGGGCTGTATTTCTATGCGGAAGGCCATTTTCCGGAAAATACCGGCCTCACCTGCATGGCCCTGGTGTACCTGGGCCTGCCTTTTGCCCATTTTATCCTGCTCCGGGAACTGACCGGCGGGATGCACCCGGTACCCCTGTGGGGGGAAGTGAGCCTGGGAGAAGCCCTTTTGTGGACGGTGATGTTCGCTACCTGGGCCAGTGATACCTTCGCTTATTTTGGCGGGCGGGCTTTCGGGAAGACCAAGCTGCTCCCCAAAGTGAGCCCCAAGAAGACCCGGGAAGGAGCCCTGTGCGGTTTTATCGGCTGCGTGGCGACGGTCTGGGCCCTGGGCAGCCTCTGGCTCCAGTATCCCCTGGTGCCGGTGCTGCTGCTGGGAGTGGGCATCGGTTTCTTTGCCCCTTTGGGGGACCTGGTGGAAAGCATCTTGAAGCGGTCCTGTGACATCAAAGATTCCGGCAATTTCTTCCCCGGCCATGGGGGCGTGCTGGATCGGTGTGACAGCCTGATCTTTTCCGTGCCTTTTGCCTACTATTTCATTACCCTGGTCCTTTTGGGCTGAAGGAGGTTTTTATGAAGAAAATCGCAATCCTGGGATCTACAGGATCCATCGGCACCCAGACCTTGGATGTGGTAGAGGCCAATCCGGAACGGCTCCAGGCGGCAGCCCTGGCTGCCCACAAGAATGATGTGCTGCTGGAAGCCCAGATCCGGAAATTCCATCCTTCAGTGGCAGCTCTCTCCGATCCAGAGGCAGCCCGGCGGCTGCGCAGCCGGTATCAGGGCCCCACGGAGATCCTCAGCGGTCCTGAAGGCGTCATGGCCGTAGCCACGTGCTCGGAAACGGATGCGGTGCTGGGGGCTATGGTGGGCTATGCTGGGCTGCGGCCCACCCTGGCGGCCATCCAGGCCGGGAAAAACATTGCTTTGGCCAATAAGGAGACCTTGGTGGCGGCCGGGAGCCTGGTCATGGACGCTGTGAAACAGGCGGGGGTCCAGCTGACTCCGGTGGACAGTGAACACAGTGCCATTTTCCAGTCCCTCCAGGGCAATGCCTACAAGGATCTGAAGCGGATCCTCCTGACTGCCTCTGGAGGGCCTTTCCGGGGAAAGAAACGGGAAGAACTCCAAAACGTGACGGTGGAGCAATGCCTGCACCATCCCACGTGGACCATGGGAACCAAGGTGACCATCGATTCTTCCACCCTTGCCAACAAGGGGCTGGAAGTGATCGAGGCCCACTGGCTCTTTGATGCTCCTTATGAAAAAATCGTTCCGGTGATCCATCCCCAGAGCATCGTCCACAGTTTGGTGGAATACAGTGACGGAGCGGTGATGGCCCAGCTGGGTGCAGCGGACATGAAGCTGCCCATCCAATATGCCCTCAGCTGGCCGGACCGCTGGCCGGTGGCTTTTGACCAGCTGGACCTGGTGAAGGCCGGGCCCCTGACCTTTTATGAACCGGACACCGATCTGTTCCGGGCCCTTCCTTTGGCCATCCAGGCAGGGAAAACGGGGGGGACCCTTCCCTGCACCTTCAATGCGGCCAACGAAGTGGCTGTAGCGGCATTCCTCCAGGGAAAGATTTCCTTCCTGGGGATCGCCGAACTGATCGAGAAAGTCCTGTCTGCCACGGTCCCGGTCCCGGTGGATTCCTATGGAACCATCGTAGAAGCGGATCGGAAAGCCCGGGAGCGGGCGGAAGCCTTTGTGCAGCAGGAACAATAGGAGGATTTGCATTGTTGACCATCTTAGCGGCCATTGTCTTGTTTGGCGTACTGATCACGGTCCATGAACTGGGCCATTTCCTGGCGGCCAAGGGTACCGGGATGCAGGTTACGGAATTTTCCATCGGATTCGGACCCAAGGTATTCCAGAAACAGGCGGGAGAAACCCTGTATTCCCTGCGGCTGGTTCCTCTGGGGGGCTACAACCGGATCACCGGGATGGAGCCGGGGGAGGCTGTGACGCCTCGGGGGTTCAACGGCCGGCCTATGTGGGCCCGGATGCTGGTGATCCTGGCAGGGCCCTGCATGAACTTTCTGCTGCCTTTCTTGATTTTCTTCGGGGTGTTCGCTGTGAAAGGACTGGCCCTGCCGGTGGATGAACCGGTGGTGGGGTCCCTGATGGAAGGGTATCCGGGGGCAGAAGCTGGGCTCCAGGTGGGAGACCGGCTGGTGAGCATCAATGGCCAGCCCCTGGAACGCTGGAACGAAATCAACAGTCTGGTCCAGGAAAATGGACCGGCGGACAGCCGACTGGTGATCCAGCGGCAGGGAAAACAGCAGGCGCTGACCTTGAAGCCACGGTATGATGGGGAATCCAAACGCTTCCTCATCGGGGTCCGGCCCCGGATCGAGCACCGTTCCCTTTCTGTTGGGGAAAGCCTGAAGACGGCGGCTCTTTCCGTGATCCGGATCACCGGCGCCATGGTGGACGGGCTGCGGATGATGGCGACTGGGAAAGTCAGTGCGGAAATCGCCGGGCCCATCGGAGTGGCCCATATGGCCGGGGACGTGGCGGCCCAGGGCGCCGTTCCCTATTTGGAGTTCATGGCTTTCTTGAGCCTGAACTTGGCGGTGCTGAACCTGGTGCCCATCCCGGCCTTGGACGGAGGCCAGTTCCTGGTGCTGGTGGTGGAGGCGCTCCTGGGCCATGCCCTGGCTCCCCGGGCCAAGGAAATCATCCAGATGATCGGGGTGGCCTGCATCATCGCCCTGACGGTTTTTGCCACCATGCATGATTTGCTGCAGTAGGAGGGAGACCACGACTATGGAAAGAAGAAAGAGCCGGACTGTGACCATCGGGTCGGTAGCCATCGGAGGGAGAAATCCGGTGGCCGTCCAGTCCATGACCAACACCAAGACGGAAAATATCCCGGCCACGGTGGAGCAGATCCGCCGGCTGACGGACCGGGGCTGTGAACTCATCCGCTGTGCCGTCCCCACCCTGGAAGCAGCCCAGGCCCTGAAGGCGATCCGGGAACAGATTACCATCCCCCTGGTGGCAGATATCCATTTCGATTATCGGCTGGCCTTGGCGGCCTTGGAAAGCGGAGTGGATGCCCTGCGGCTGAATCCGGGGAACATCGGGGGGCGGGACCGGGTGGAAAAAGTGGTGGCCGCCGCACGGGAGCGGCAGGTGCCCATCCGGATCGGAGTGAATGCGGGATCCCTGCCCAAAGACCTGCTGGAGAAATATGGGCATCCTACAGCAGAAGCCCTGGTGGAAGCTGCCTGGCGGCATATTCATATTTTGGAAGAGATGGATTATAATAATATCGTCATTTCCCTGAAGGCCCATGATGTCCCTCTGACCCTAGGGGCCTACCGGCTCATGGCCCAAGAATGTGAGTATCCCCTCCACGTGGGGATCACTGAAGCCGGCACCATCCACAGCGGTCTCATCAAGAGTGCCGTGGGTATCGGTACCCTCCTGGCGGAGGGAATCGGGGACACCATCCGGGTCTCTCTCACTGGGGACCCCTTGGCGGAAATCGATGCCGGGTTCGAGATCCTGAAATCCTTGGGCCTGCGCCAGCACGGACCTACCCTGGTCTCCTGCCCCACCTGCGGCAGGACCAGCGTGAGCCTGGAAAACATGGCCAAGGAGGTAGAAACCCGTCTGGCAGAGATCCCGGATCCCATTACCGTCGCGGTGATGGGCTGCGTGGTGAACGGACCGGGAGAAGCCCGGGAAGCCGATGTGGGCATCGCTGGAGGCAAAGGCGAAGGCCTGCTGTTCCGGAAGGGGAAAATCCTCCGGAAAGTTCCGGAAGACCGGCTGGTGAAAGAATTATTTGAAGAAATCCATAAGATACTAGACGAAAGGAAGTTGTAACCATGCGTGTTTCCCAATTGTATGCACCCACTCTCAGAGAGGTACCGGCAGAAGCCGTCATTGAAAGCCATAAGCTGATGCTCCGGGCCGGATATATCCGGAAAGTAGCCGGCGGCCTCTACTCTTATCTGCCTCTGGCCTGGCGGAGCCTGCGGAAAATCGAAGAGATCATCCGGGAGGAAATGATCCCCACTGGAGCCCAGGAAATCATGATGCCCATTGTCCAGCCGGCGGAAATCTGGCAGGAAAGCGGCCGCTGGCCGGCTTACGGTGCAGAAATGTTCAAACTGAAGGACCGGCACGGCCGGGACTTCTGCCTGGGGCCCACCCATGAAGAATTGGTGACCACCCTGGTCCGGGATGACCTCCGGTCCTACCGGCAGCTGCCTGTGACCCTGTACCAGATCCAGAGCAAGTTCCGGGATGAAAAACGGCCCCGGTTCGGGCTCATGCGCAGCCGGGAATTCATCATGAAGGACGGTTATTCCTTTGACAAGGACGCAGCCGGCCTGGACAAATCCTACCAGGATCAGTACGATGCCTATGCCCGGATCTTCACCCGGTGCGGTCTGGATTACCGGCCTGTGGAAGCGGACAGCGGGGCCATCGGCGGTAAGGGCAGCCATGAATTCATGGCCTTGGCGGACAGCGGAGAAGCGGGGATCGTGTACTGCGATACCTGTGACTACGCCGCCGACGTGGAAAAAGCCGAATGTGCCGCCATCGAAGCCCCTGCCGAAGAAGCCCTGCCTCTGGAAAAGAAGGAGACCCCTGGCTGCAATACCATCGAAGCGGTGTGCCATTTCCTGAAGGCTCCGGTGGAAAAAAGCGTGAAGGCCGTGGCCTTTGTCACCGACGAAGGGAAATTGGTGCTGTGCTTTGTCCGGGGGGACAAGGAAGTCAACGATACCAAAGTGGTGAATGCCGTGGGCTGCAACGAAGTGGATATGGCTCCCGATGATCTGATCCGGGAAGCTGGCACGGTGCCTGGATTCATGGGGCCCGTCGGCCTTAATAAAGACAAGGCCGTCATCCTCATCGACCAGTCCGTGATGAACATGCACAATGTGTGTTGCGGTGCCAACAAAAAGGATGTCCACTATGTGAATGCGGAACCCTCCCGGGATTTCGTATATACCCAGGTGACGGACATCAGCACCGCTGTGGCCGGAGACAAATGCCCCCACTGTGAAGGGCACCTGAAGGAAGCCCGGGGCATCGAAGTGGGTCAGGTGTTCAAACTGAATACCAAGTACAGCGAAGCTCTCCATGCCACTTATCTGGATGTGGACGGGAAGGAACATCCTCTGGTGATGGGCTGCTACGGCATCGGCGTGGGCCGGACCCTGGCGGCTGCCATTGAACAGCACCACGACAAGGACGGGATCATCATGCCCAAGAACATCGCTCCCTATCAGGTGATGGTGCTGGCCATGAACGTGAAGGATGAAGAAAGCTGGCAGAAAGCCGTGGAAGTCCACGATGCCCTGAACGCTGCCGGTATCGATACCCTGCTGGATGACCGGGATGAACGGGCCGGGGTGAAGTTCAAGGATGCGGACTTGATCGGCTGTCCGCTGCGGATTGTCATCGGGCCCAAGACCATGAAGCGGGGCGCTATGGAAACCAAGCTCCGGTGCAATGGAGAAATGACCGACGTGTCCTTCGAAGGAGACTGGATCCAAGCCATCCGGGAGATTTTGGACAAGGCGCTGTAATAGGGTCACGGGTCGCGGGCTTTGACCGCAATCTCCTGAGGATCCTGCTGCTTTGCAACAAAAGACAGAGCATGATTCTGCAGATGGGAAAAACGGCCTTTTGGTTCAATGGAACAATGCTCGCGACCCGGGCTGCTTTCAGCAGCTGACCGTTGACGGTTAAAAGGAAACAGTTGACAGTTGACAATCCAGGAAGGGAGGCAAAGTCATGGATAACGGAATGCTGGCCCAGCTGACGCTGCGGATCCTGATGGCTGCGTTCCTGGGCGGGCTCATCGGTCTGGAGCGGAGCAGCGGGGACCGGCCGGCAGGGCTCAGGACCCATGTGCTGGTGGCCACCGGATCCGCCCTCCTGATGGTGGTTTCCATTTATGGTATCGACGGCCATCCCCAGGCTCGTGATCCGTCCCGGATCGCTTCCCAGGTGGTCAGCGGCATTGGATTCCTGGGGGCCGGGACCATTCTCCACGAAGGGCTGACGGTGAAAGGACTCACCACCGCCGCCAGCCTGTGGATCGTATCGGCCATCGGCCTTACCGTGGGCTGCGGCATGCTGGCCCTGGGGATCTTCGCTACGGGGATCACCTTGGTGACCTTGATCCTGATCCGGGGACTGGAAAAAAAGGTGCTCCCAGCAGGGAAGGCCACCCGCTGCAACCTCCATGTGACCGTCAACAAGGATCCGGACAGCATGATCGAGGTCATGGGCTATCTCCAGGAACGGAATATCAAGACCCGGATCTTGGGCATGCGGAACGATCCCCAGCGGAATGTGCTGGAAGTGGACCTGGCGGTGAAGATCGGCAAATATTACAATGCCAACGAAATCATCAGCGGGCTGAAGAATACCAAGGCGGTGCAGAAAGTCGTCTTGCAGGATGAATAATGAGGTTGGAATGAATTCATGCTATAAAATCGTACCCAACAGGCATGTTTTCCTGGATTTCATGGTGACCCTGGACCTGAGTCCGGAACAGCGCCACTGTGTGGAAAACTTTCCCATCCGGTATGTGGAAGTGGACGAGGCCAGGAATACCTGGAAAATTTCATATGATGCAGCAGCAACGCCTCTGGAGCAACAGGAACTGGCAGCGGTAGCCCAAAAGCTGGCCGCTGCCTGTTCTGTCGCTCAGGTGACCTTCGTGAATGTGCATGCAGACCAAGTGGCCGCTCCCTGCTTGGAGGATGAGGAAATCCCTTTGCCGGAAGAACCGGAAGAACCGGAAGAAGAAACGGCTCCGGAAGATGACTTTTTCCAGAGTGAGGAGTACCTGAAGGCCTTGGAAGCGGTCCAGGGAAATACGGACGCCGGGAAGAGCAAAGATGGGGTGGTCTACGGTCGGAAGATCTCCAAAAAGGCCCGGACCATGGCAGAAGTAGTGGAAGAAGAGAACAATGTGGTGGTGGAGGGCACCGTGGTGGGCTTCGACCAGCGGGAACTGCGGACGGGAGCCGTCATGCTCACCATCAAGCTCACAGATGCCACGGAAGGGCTCTTTGTGAAGATCCGCTTCGGGGAACGGAACGAAGGCAATGACCTGAAGAAGAATCAGAAGGAAGCGGCTGACCTCCAGGCCAAGATCCCGGAAGGCTCTCTGGTCAAAGTCCAGGGCAACATCACGGTGGACAAGTACGCCAATTCGGAACTGGTGATGGTGAATGTCAAAGGAATCATGAAGGAACCGGTGACCCGCCGGGAGGACCAGTCCGAAACCAAGCGGGTGGAGCTCCACTGCCACACCAAGATGAGCAAGATGGACGGGCTCACCCCCATCAAGGAACTGGTGGATACGGCGGTGCGCTGGGGCCACAAGGCCCTGGCCCTTACGGACCACGGGGTGGTCCAGGCCTTCCCCTTTGCCTACGACGAAGCCAAGGCCCTGAAAGACAAGAACGGCTGGGAGCTGAAGCTGATCTATGGGACGGAAGGCTATCTCTGCCACAGTCGGGAGGACAAGAAGAACTATCATATCATCCTCCTGGCGAAAAACGTGGAAGGCCTCCGGAACCTGTACCGGCTGGTGTCCCTGTCCCATTTGCAGTATTTCGGAGGCAAACCTAAGCGGCCCCGGCTCACCAAAGGGCTCCTGGATCAGTACCGGGCTGGGTTGATCATCGGGTCTGCCTGTGCTGCCGGGGAAGTGTACCGGGCCATCCTGGCCGGAGTTCCGGAAGAGGAACTGAAGGAAATCGCCTCCTATTATGATTATCTGGAAATCCAGCCTACCGGCAACAACAACTACCTGATCCGGGATCCCCGGTTCCCGGAAATCAAAACGGTGGAAGACCTCCAGGCCATCAACAAAAAGATCTTGGCCCTGGGGGATGAACTGGGGAAACTCACTGTGGCCACCTGCGACGTCCACTTCCTGAATCCGGAAGACGCCCTGGCCCGGAAAATCCTCCAGGCGGGAATGGGCTATCCCGACGAAGAACAGCCGCCTCTCTACTATCGGACCACGGAAGAGATGCTGGAAGAATTTTCCTATCTGGGAGACCGGGCCTATGAAGTGGTGGTGGAGAATTCCAACAAGATCAGCGACCAGGTGGAGCACTTCAAGCCGGTGCCCGACCGGGACCAGCTGTATTCGCCCACCATCCCTGGGGCAAAGGAGAAGGTGGAATCCCTCAGCTATGCCAAAGCCCACGAATGGTACGGCCCCAAGCTGCCGAAAATCGTGGAAGACCGGCTGAAGCAGGAACTTTCTTCCATCATCGGCAATGGGTTCTCGGTGCTCTACTACATTGCCCATCTGCTGGTGAAGAAATCCAACGACGATGGGTACATGGTGGGCTCCCGGGGATCTGTAGGATCTTCCTTTGTGGCCACCATGCTGAACATCACGGAAGTGAACCCTCTGGTGCCCCATTACCGGTGCCCTCACTGCTTCCATACGGAATTCTTCACCGATGGTTCTGTGGGATCCGGTTTCGACCTGCCGGAAAAGGACTGTCCTGAATGCGGGACTCCCATGATCCGGGACGGGCACAACATCCCGTTTGCCGTATTCTTGGGGTTCCACGGGGACAAGGTACCGGATATCGACCTGAACTTCTCTGGGGAATACCAGCCCCGGGCCCACAAATACACGGAAGAACTGTTCGGCCGGGACAATGTGTTCCGGGCGGGCACCTTGGGGACCATCAAGGACAAGACCGCCTACGGGTACATCAAGAAGTATTATGAAACCCGGGGCGAACCCAAACGGACGGCCTTCATCGAGGGCCTGATCCCCAAACTGGCCGGGGTGAAACGGACTACCGGCCAGCATCCTGGGGGCATCGTGGTCATTCCCCGGAACCTGGATGTCCACTACATCACTCCTGTATCCTACCCAGCGGATGATCCCAGCTGCGGCACCATCACCACCCATTACGACTTCCACTCCATTGACGAACGGATCGTCAAGCTGGATATCCTGGGCCACGATGATCCTACGGTGATCAAGATGCTGGACCGGATGCTGGGGGAGGATTACTGCCGGAACATCCCCATCGGGGACAAAGATACCATGGAACTGTTCCTTTCCACCAAATCCCTGGGAGTGACCCCGGAGCAGATCGGGACGGATGTGGCCACTTACGGGGTGCCGGAATGCGGCACCCGTTTCGTCCGGCAGATGATTTCCGACGTAAAGCCCAAGAATTTTTCTGACCTGCTGCGTATTTCCGGGTATTCCCACGGGACCGATGTGTGGCTGAACAATGCCCAGGATCTGATCAAGGCAGGGACTCCCACGGAAGATACCATTTCCACCCGGGATGACATCATGAACTGGCTGATCAACAAGGGCATGGAACCCAGCATGGCTTTCGGCATCATGGAATGGAGCCGGAAGGGGAAAGCCCACAAGAAGGGATTCAAGCCCGACCAGCTGGAGGCCTTTGAGAAGGCCCATATCCCGGATTTCTACATCAAGGCCTGTACCACCCTGCAGTATCTGTTCCCCAAGGCCCACGCGGTGGCCTATGTATTGTCCGCCTACCGGATCGCCTACTGCAAGGTGCACCATCCCAAGGAATTCTACGCGGCCTACTTCACGGTCCGGGCTCCGCATTTCGACTATACCCTGGTCCATAAGGGCTTGGATTACATGAAGCAGTTCATCAAAAATGTGAATGCCCAGGGAACCAAAGCCTCTGTCAATGACAAGGATACGGCTACCTACATGGAACTGTGTGTGGAAATGCTGGAACGGGGGTTCTCTTTCGATAAGGTGGACCTGTATAAATCCGATGCCCATAAATTCCTGGTGACGGAAAAAGGCCTGCTGCCCCCGCTGGGTGCCATTGGCGGCATCGGGGGCGTGGCGGCGGAAGGAATCGTGGAAGCTCGGAAGAAAGGACCTTTCATTTCTCAGGAAGACCTGCGGAATCGAGCCAAGATCAGTACATCCAATGTGGAGATCTTGGACGAACTGGGGATCCTGGAAGGGATGCCCAAGACGGACCAGATCGAACTGTTTTAAAGGGATTGCTGCACGTGTGAAAATCAAACATGTGCAGCAATCCCTTTTCCTCTTGACAAATATCCCCTGACAGAGTATGATATGACCATAAAGAAAGGGTACCCTGGCAGGGTATTAGAAAGAGAGGTCCCACCATGAAACAATATATCGTAACGGGCATGACCTGTGCATCCTGTCAGGCACATGTGGAAAAAGCCGTAGCAGGCGTGCCCGGTGTCAAGAATGTATCTGTATCCCTCCTGACCAACAGCATGGGAGTGGAAGGGACGGCTTCGGATGCAGAGATCATCAAGGCCGTAGAAGACGCAGGCTACGGAGCGTCCGTCAAGGGAGCGGCCCAGGCCAAGCAGGGCATGGCGGAAAAACTGGCCGCCGATGAAGAGGCCCTGAAGGACCATGAGACACCCCGGCTCCGCCGCCGGCTGTTCACTTCCCTGGGGTTCCTGTTCGTGCTCATGTACATCACCATGGGCCACAATATGCTGGGCTGGCCGGTGCCGTCCCTCCTGGACGGGAACCATCTGGGGCTGATGCTGACCCAGATGCTGCTGGCCATCATCGTCATGTACATCAATAAGGATTTCTACACCAGCGGGTTCAAGACCCTGTTCCATGGGGCACCCAACATGGATACCCTGGTGGCACTGGGGTCGTCCGTATCTTTTTTCTGGAGCCTGGCGGTATTCTATGATATTACGTTCCTGACGGCCCATGGAACGCCTTTTGCTGAACTCCACCACATGTATATGCACGACTTGTATTTTGAGACCGCAGCCATGATCCCTTCTCTGATCACCCTGGGGAAGATGCTGGAGGCCATGAGCAAAGGACGGACCACTGATGCACTGAAGGGCCTTATGAAAATGGCCCCCAAGACAGCGGTGCTGATCCGGGACGGGAAAGAAGTCACTGTTTCCATCGATGATGTGCAGAAGGGAGACATCTTTGCCGTCCGTCCCGGGGAAAACATCCCGGTGGACGGGGTGGTGGTGAAGGGCAATTCCGCCGTCAACGAAAGCGCTCTCACTGGGGAAAGCCTGCCGGTGGACAAGAAACCGGGGGACAAGGTCTCCACGGCCACCATCAATCAGTCTGGCTACCTGGAATGTGAAGCCACCCGGGTCGGGGAGGATACCACCCTGAGCCAGATCATCAAACTGGTCAGCGATGCGGCGGCTACCAAGGCTCCCATCGCCCGGATCGCTGATAAAGTCTCTGCCGTATTCGTGCCGGCCATCATCAGCATTGCTGTGCTCACCACCCTCGGCTGGCTGCTTGCCGGGGCTCCTCTGGGCTCTGCCATCGCTCGGGGCATCGCTGTCCTGGTCATCGCCTGTCCCTGCGCCTTAGGGCTGGCAACCCCTGTGGCCATCATGGTGGGCAGCGGCGTAGGGGCCAAGAACGGCATCCTATTCAAGACTTCCTCTTCTTTGGAAAATGCCGGGAAAGTGGCCGTCGTTGCCTTGGACAAGACCGGGACCATTACCAAAGGCCAGCCCAAGGTAACGGATGTGGTGCCAGCGGAAGGCTATACCCAGGAAAGCCTGCTCCAGCTGGCCTATGATCTGGAGCAGAAATCCGAACATCCCCTGGCCAGAGCTGTGGTGGAAGAAGCGGAAGCCAAAGGCCTCCAGGCGGAAACCGTGGATGATTTCCAGGCCCTGCCGGGGAATGGGCTCCAGGTGGTCCAGAAAGGGAAAAAACTCATCGGCGGCAGCCTGAGCTTCCTGAAGAGCCTGGGAGCTGTGGACAGCAGGTTGGAAGCCCAAGCTGCTGAACTGGCCGGCCAGGGCAAGACACCCCTGGTCTTTGCCAAAGACGGGAAACTGGCGGGGATGATCGCTGTGGCCGACGTGATCAAGGAAGATTCCGCCAAGGCCATCAAAGAACTCCAGAACATGGGGATCGAAGTGGTCATGGTCACCGGGGATAACCAGCGGACGGCTGAAGCCATCGGTCGGCAGGCTGGGGTGGATAGAGTGGTGGCTGGCGTCCTGCCGGAAGGCAAAGAAGCGGTGATCCGGGAACTCCAGAAAGCCGGGGGCCTGGTGGCCATGGTGGGAGACGGCATCAACGACGCACCGGCTCTGACCCGGGCAGACATCGGCATCGCCATCGGTGCCGGGGCGGATGTGGCCATCGATTCTGCCGACATCGTCCTGATGAACAGTCGGCTTACGGATGTGTCCGCAGCTGTACGGCTGAGCCGGGGCACCGTGACCAATATCCACGAGAACCTGTTCTGGGCCTTCTTCTACAATGTAATCTGCATCCCTTTGGCAGCCGGCCTGTTCAGCTATAAGATGAACCCCATGGTGGGAGCAGCTGCCATGAGCCTTTCCAGCTTCACCGTATGCATGAATGCCCTGCGGCTGAACCTGTTTAAGCTCCATGATGCCAGCCATGACAAGAAACGGAAGAACCCGGCTGCAGCTGTGGTGGAAAAAGCGGACTTGGCACCTCAGCCCGCCGGCTGTCCGGTACCGGCAGCTGCCGGAACTCAGGTGACCTATCAGGTGAAGGGCATGATGTGTGCCCACTGCGAAGGCCGGGTGAAGAAAGCTTTGGAAGAGTTGGAAGGAGTGGTCAGCGCCAAAGCGGATCATACCGTCGGGACCGTGGTAGCCACGGTGACCAAGCCTCTGGACTATGCCCAGGTACAGCAGGCAGTGGCCAAAGCCGGCTATGAAGTGACCGGGGAAGAAAAAACAGCTGACGGAGAAAGTGATGGTACCACCGTGACCCTGAAAGTGAAGGGCATGATGTGCGCCCACTGTGAAGGCCGGGTAAAGAAAGCCCTGGAAGGACTGGAGGGGGTCACCAGCGCCAACGCCGACCACAATTCCGGCACCGTGGAAGTCACCGAAACCCGGAATGTCCCAGAAAACGACTTCAAAAGCGCCATCCTGAAGGCGGGGTATGAATATGAGGGGATGGAAGTATAGGATCGTCAGCCGACTGTTGACCAAAGGGGCTGCCGCTTCGGCGGCAGCCCCTTTTCCCTCTTGACGAAAATTCGTTAACAACGGTATAATGGTTAACGTAATACCCACTGAAAAAGGAGGATGTCTTTGACTTATGGCTTTGGAAAAAGGCGCAGTTGTAGATGGTATTGTCACCGGGATTACAAATTTTGGTGCATTTGTGTCATTGCCCGAAAATAAGGTTGGTCTGATTCACATTTCTGAGGTTTCCAATGTCTTCGTCAAAGATGTACATGATTTCCTCAAAGTTAAGGACAAAGTTACCGTCAAGGTGGTTTCCATTGATGAAAAGGGGAAGATCGGTCTGTCCCTGAAAGCCCTGATGCCTCCGGCACCGGAACGGAAACCGGCCGGGGAAAACCGGCATTTTGAAAACAAGCATCTGGACAACAAACGGTTCGACGGAAAGAAGCGGTTTGAGAACAAACCCTTCCATGGAGCTCCCCGGGCACAGGGTCCTATGAGCTTTGAAGACAAACTTTCCAAGTTCCTGAAGGAAAGTGATGATCGTCTGCTGGATCTGAAACGGAATACGGAATCCAAACGGGGCGGCCGTGGTGCTCGCAGAGGAGATTGATGAACACAAAAGGTACTTCCTCGGAAGTACCTTTTTTTAATTAGAAGGTGAAAGCGTGAGTATTTTAGAAGACAGCCTGCGGCATCTGGTGGCCGCGTCTCCCCTGTGGCAGCCTCCTGCTCCGGCAGTGGCGGCTTGCAGCGGAGGAGCGGATTCCCTGGCTCTCACCGATGCCATGGCCCGGCAGGGAGAGGAAGATGGCGTGAGGATCCTGGTGGTCCATGTCCAGCATCATCTTCGGGGCGCCGAAGCAGAACGGGATGCGGCACTGGTGGAAGCCTACTGCCGGGAACATGGCCTGGACTTTCGGCGGATGGATGTAGAACCGGAAGCTCTGGCCCGGGAAGAGGGCCTTTCCCTGGAAGAAGCGGCCCGGAAGCTGCGGTACGAGGCTCTTGAAAAATGTCGGAAAGAAGCGGGAGCCAGTGGAATCTTCCTGGCTCATCACCAGGATGACCAGGCAGAGACCGTGCTCCTGAACCTGCTCCGGGGTGCCGGGACCCGGGGAATGCGGGGCATGCTGCCTGTGAGCGGATATCTGGCCCGTCCTTTCTTGGAAATCACCCGGCGGGACACGGAAGCTTACTGTGGAGAACAGGGACTGGAGTACTGTTTGGACAGCACCAATGAAGATCTGACTTTGAAACGGAACTGGGTACGGAAGAAACTCCTTCCCCTTCTGGAAACCCAGAACCCTCGGATCCGAAAACAGCTGGCCCAGGCCGCCCGTCTGGCTGCCAGCGATGAGTCTTATCTGGAGGAACTGGCCGGCCGGTATCTCCGGGCCTATGGCCGGGAGGTCTTCGGCACCTTCGATGTGAAGGTGGAAAAAGAATTCGGGGAACTGCCTCTGGCCCTCCGGAGCCGGGTGATCCGGATCCTGGTCCGGAAAGCCGGCGGCGCCGAGCTGGGCTACGACCATGTGGAGAAAATCTTGGAAATGATTGCCCGGGGCGTAGGGAACAAAGCTCTGGATGTCCCTGGCAATGTCCGGCTGATCTATCTGAACGGCCGGCTGATGGCCGGAAAGAACCAACGGTCCCGGGAAGCTGAGCGGGCCGACAAGTTAGCACAAAAGGAGCGTCAAAGAAATGAACGAAAAAATTGAAAGAGTATTGATCGACGAGAAAACCCTGAAAGCCCGGATTGCCGAGATGGGCGCTGAAATCAGCCGGGATTATGCGGGAGAAGAACTGGTGGTCATCGGTCTGCTGAAAGGGGCCGCCTATTTCCTGACGGAATTGACCCAGCATATCACTGTTCCGGTGCGGATCGATTTCATCAAAGCCTCTTCTTATGGTTCCGGCACCAAATCCTCCGGCAAGGTGGATATCGATTATGATACCTCCCGGAATATCGCTGGCAAGAACATCCTCTTGGTGGACGATGTGATCGATACGGGACTGACCCTGAAGGCCGTGGGTGAACTGTTCCACAATCGGAACCCCAAGAGCCTGAAAGTGGCCGCCATGCTGGATAAAAAAGAACGCCGGCTGGTGAAAGTGCTGCCGGATTACGCTGGGTTTGCCATCCCGGACGAATTCGTGGTGGGCTTTGGTCTGGATTATGATGAAGAATACCGGAACCTGCCCTACATCGGCATCCTGAAACGTTCCGTCTATGAAAAATAATTCTCCATGTCTGCCTTCTCTCCGGAAGGGACTCCAGACAGGAAAGGAGCTCAAGTGTGAGTAAGTTTATCCGCAATCTTGTGTTTTACCTGCTCATTGTCATCGTAGGGGTCTGGATCTATGACTACTACAATGCCTCCAGCACCCCCAAGAATGAGATGAGCTACAGCAACTTCATGAAGGAAGTCCAGCAGGATGAAGTGAAGAGTGTCACCATCGTGGACAATTCTGTGATCCGAGGCAAATTGAAGAACGGAGCAGAATTCACCGCCATTGCGCCTCGGGATGAGAAACTGGTGGATACCCTCCGGGCCCGGGATGTGGAAATCAAAGCGGAGCTGCCTCCTCAGCCTTCCATGCTGAGTAATCTGCTCACTTCCATCCTGCCCATGGTGGTCATCGTGATCCTCTGGTTCTTCATGATGAACAATGCCCAGGGTGGCGGCAGCCGAGTCATGAGCTTCGGCAAGAGCAAAGCCAAGCTCTACGGGGACGGCAAGAGCCGGGTCACCTTCAAGGATGTGGCCGGGGCTGACGAAGCCAAACAGGAACTGGAAGAAGTGGTGGAATTCCTGAAGGCTCCCCAGAAGTACAACCAGCTGGGGGCCAAGATCCCCAAAGGGGTGCTGCTCTACGGACCTCCCGGCACCGGGAAGACCCTCCTGGCCAAAGCTGTGGCCGGGGAAGCGGGGGTTCCCTTCTTCAGTATCTCTGGTTCTGACTTCGTGGAAATGTTCGTGGGCGTGGGGGCATCCCGTGTCCGGGACCTGTTCGATCAGGCCAAGAAGAATGCGCCCTGTATCGTATTCATCGATGAAATCGATGCAGTGGGTCGCCAGAGAGGCGCCGGATTGGGCGGCGGCCATGATGAACGGGAACAGACCTTGAACCAGCTGCTGGTGGAAATGGACGGCTTCGGGGCCAACGAAGGGATCATCATGATCGCAGCCACCAACCGGCCGGATATCCTGGATCCTGCCTTGCTGCGTCCGGGCCGTTTCGACCGGCAGATCGTGGTGGACAAGCCGGATATCCGGGGACGCCGGGCTATCCTGCGGGTCCATACCAAAGGGAAACCTATCGATCCTTCCGTGGATCTGGGAGTCATTGCCCGGCAGACACCGGGCTTTACCGGAGCTGATCTGGCCAACCTGGTGAATGAAGGAGCTCTGCTGGCGGCCCGGCACAACCAGGTGACCATTACCATGAGTGACCTGGAAGAAGCCGCGGAACGGGTGATGATGGGACCGGAGCGGAAGAGCAGAGTCATTACCGATGAGGAAAAGAAACTGACCGCCTATCATGAAGGGGGCCATACCTTGGTGGGAATGCTCCTGGACCATACGGACCCGGTGCACAAAGTCACCATTATCCCCAGAGGACGTGCGGGGGGCTATACCCTGAGCCTGCCTACGGAAGACCGGTATTATGCTACCCGCAGTGAGATGCTGGATCAGCTGAAGGTGCTCCTGGGGGGCCGTGTGGCGGAAGCCTTGGTACTCCATGAAATTTCCAGCGGTGCCAGCAGCGACCTCCAGCGGGCTACGGAACTGGCCCGGCGGATGACCTGCGAATACGGCATGAGTGAAGTGCTGGGGGCAGTGACCTTCGGCCATCGGCAGGAACAGGTATTCTTGGGACGGGATATCGGCCGGCAGAATGATTATAGTGAAAAAGTGGCAGCTCAGATCGATGGGGAAATCCGTCGGTTCATCGATGAAGCCTATGAAGGAACGGTGAAACTCCTTAATGACAACATTGACAAGCTGCACTTGATCGCCCAGAACCTGATGGAACGGGAAACCCTGGAAGGCCATGAAATCCAGGAACTGCTGAAATACGGTCATATCCTGGAAAAAGGTGAAGTGCCGCCCCAGGAAGAACCGCAGAAACCTGAGGATGGGACTCCGGCCCCCATTGGTCCGGTCCCCGTGGAAGAACCGGCGGAAGCCCCTGTAGTGGCACCGGTTCCCAAAGAAGTGCCGCAGGCGTAGGTGTCTGCCACTTGGCGGCAGACAGGGTCACGGGCCATGAGTCACGGGTCGCGGGCTTGTTCGGCGCATTGCGAAAGCTGCTGCTTTATAATCGGACAATGGATCATCCTCTGACGAATGGACAAGAAACGGGGGAGAAATTCCATCGGGGTCAGGCTCGCGACCCGCAACCCGCGACTCGCGACCTGGGGTGCTGCTTCTGCAGCACCCCTTTTTCCAAGCAATTAGGTTAACATCTTTTCCCCAGAAGGGAACGAAAGGAAGACTGTCATGCGTACTGAAATCCTGAAAATCCTGCGTGAAAAAGCTCCGGAACCGGTTTCCGGGGAAGAATTGGCCCGTACCCTGGGCATCACCCGGACGGCCATTTGGAAGCATATCCAGACTTTGAAAAAAGAGGGATATGGCATCGAAGCCTATACGAAAAAGGGCTATGTGCTGACCTCCGTCCCAGACAAACTGCTGCCCTCAGAAATCGCTGCCCGGCTCCATACTCGGTTCCTGGGCCATGCCATCTGCTATCAGGAAAGCGTCACCAGTTCCAATGAAGTATTGAAGAAACTGGCGGACAAGGATGCGGCCGACGGGACTCTCTGTGTGGCCGAGGAACAGACGGGGGGCAAAGGGAGGCTCTCCCGGGGCTGGTTCAGTCCCAAGGGAAAGGGCCTATGGTTCTCCCTGCTGCTGAAACCCACTTTCCTGCCCCAGGAAGCGCCTAAGATGACCCTTTTGAGTGCCGTGGCGGTGGTCCGGGCCATCCGGGAGGTCTGCCAGGTGGATGCCCAGATCAAATGGCCCAATGATGTGCTGCTGAATGGGAAGAAATTGGTGGGGATCCTGACGGAAATGAGCGCGGAATTCGGCCATATCAATTACCTGGTGGTGGGCATCGGCATCAATGTGTGCGTCCCTCGGGAGATGGTGCCGGAAGAGCTGCGGCCGGCGGCCATTTCCATTGCGGATGTGACAGGAAAGAAAGTGGACCGGGTGGCCCTTTTGGCCAAAGTCTTGGACTATATGGAAGCTTATTATGAGATTGCCTGCCGGGAAGGGTTCGGCCCGATCTTTGACCAGTGGCGGAAATATTCCATCACCCTGGGCAAACAGGTAAAGGTCATCGCTCCGGACAAGACCTATATCGGGACGGCCCTGGATATCGATTCTACCGGAGCCCTCCAGGTGAAAAAAGAAGATGGCACGGTGGAAACTGTCCTGGCCGGAGACGTTTCCATCCGTCCGGCCCAAGGAAAGGGGAAATACGCATGAACCGTACACGGAATATGATGGGAGCAGCCCTCTTTACGGCACTCCTCATACTGAGTTCCTATGTGACCATTCCTGTGGGACCGGTGCCGGTGACCCTCCAGACCCTGATGGTGCTCCTGGCCGGATTCTTGCTGGGACCGGTCTGGGGACCGGCCAGCGTGCTGGTCTGGATGCTCTTGGGCTGTGTGGGCTTGCCAGTGTTCAATCAGGGCCAGGCAGGAATCGTGATGCTGGCAGGGCCCACCGGAGGCTTCATCCTCAGCTTCCCGGTAGTGGCCTGGCTGGCGGGGAAAGTCAGCCGTGGTTCCTGGGCCGGGGACAGCCTGGGGAAGAACTTCCTGGCCCTGGCCGGGGTGACGGTGGTGTGTTATCTCATCGGTGCCCTGGGCTTTCGGCTGAGCTTCGCCTTTTTCCTCCACAAGCCCATGACCTGGGAAAAGACTATGGTCCTTGCCGTGGCGCCTTTCCTGCCTCTTGACATCGTAAAGGCCTTCATCACCGCCTTCCTGGGCATTCGGATCCGCCGGGCCCTTAAGGCTGGGGGGATGTGGGAGTAAGGGGGCACGTTCTATGTGCAACACTCCCGGTCTCATGAGCCGCATAGCGGCTCGAGGACTCACGACTCGAGACCTGAAAAAGGGGTTGTTGCCCAGGTGACAACCCCTCTTTTCCTTGACAACTCCCCCCATTGCCCCTATAATAAAGTCGTTTATGGACCGGACTTGGACGGAGAGAGAATGCCGGGAACCCTGCTGCAGGGTGTTCCTGTGGGATTACCAGACCGGTCATTCTAGAAACCGATTTGGAGGGTTCACCATGTTAATGGTAATGGATGTTGGAAATACCAACATCGTGGTTGGAGTTCATGATGGCAAGACTTGGCAGGCCCACTGGAGGATTTCCAGCAGCCGTTCCCGGACTTCGGATGAATTCGGCATCATCCTGGGGAGTATGTTTGCCTACAGCGGAATGGATATGAAGGACATCGAGGATATCATCATTTCCACGGTAGTCCCTCCGCTCCTGGTTCCTCTGTGCAACATGTGCAAACGCTTTTTCAGCATCACTCCTTTTGTAGTCACCAGTGAAATCAATACGGGACTGAAGCTGGACTATGATGATCCTTCCCAGATCGGGGCGGACCGGATCGTGAATGCGGTGGCGGCCCACAACATGTACGGGGACAAGGGGAACCTGATCATCATCGACTTCGGGACGGCCACCACATTCTGCGCTCTGACGCCAGCCGGAGAATATCTGGGGGGAGCCATTGCCCCAGGCATCGGCATTTCTACAGAAGCCCTGTTCCAGAAAGCAGCCAAGCTGCCCCGGATTGAACTGATCAAACCCCCAAAAGCCATCTGCCGGGACACCATCCATGCCATGCGGTCCGGGGTCATCTTCGGTTTCGTGGGACAGATGGACGGTCTGATCACCCGGATGAAGAAGGAACTGGGAGGCCAGGCTTTTGTCATCGCCACCGGCGGCTTCGGCAAGCTCATGGCCAGCGAATCCGAATTGGTAGACGTAGTGGAACCTTTCCTGACCCTGGAAGGCCTGCGGATCTTGCATGAGATGAACAAATAATTTCGTCATACGTCAGACACCGATGGAAGCCAGCTTTGCTGGCATCAAGATAGGAGTTGCCAATAAGAGAGTAAAAAGGAATGCCGGTATTTTTGGCTTTGGATATACAGGTATTAATTTCTTCTTGTTTGCACGGTTTGAATAATGCAAGAAGAGATGAAGATGATGTATTCCTATAAAAAACTAAGTGTATGGCAAAGTGCAATGAACTTAGCAGTATTAGTCTATCAACTTACTCAGATAACAAGCATTAAAGCCTAAAATGAACCATTCGTGCAAATAAGAATGAATCAATTAAAAGCCAGGAATCCAATCAGATTCCTGGCTTCCTTAAGCGTATGACGTATGACCTTCAAACGGAGAAAAGAAAATGACAACTCAAACCCAACAAACGCTGCAAACCTTCCGCCCGCCCCAGACAACTCCCATTGCCCTTGCCCCTATGGCCGGAGTTACGGATCTTCCTTTTCGGGTGATCTGCCGAGAGCTGGGGGCGGATTATACGGTTTCGGAAATGGTCAGCGCCAAGGCGCTGCTGTTCCGGAATCCCAAGACCTTTGCCATGCTGGAAGTGGATCCCCGGGAGCATCCGGTAGCCATCCAGCTGTTTGGTTCTGTACCGGAGGAACTGGCCCGGGGGGCAAAGATTGTGGCAGAACACGGGGCGGATATCATCGATTTCAATATGGGCTGTCCGGTGCATAAAATCGTGGCCAACGGGGAAGGGTCCGCCTTGATGAAAGATCCGGAACGGGCCTATGCCTGTCTGGCTGCCCTGGTAGATGCAGTGGATCTGCCAGTGACGGTGAAGTTCCGGGCCGGCTGGGATGAGGAACACCGGAACGCGGTAGAAATCGCCCAATTGGCGGAAAAGGCCGGGGTGGCGGCAGTGGCGGTCCACGGACGCACTCGGGGCCAGTTCTACAGCGGCAGGGCAGACTGGGACATTATCCGCCAGGTGAAGGAAGCGGTGTCTATTCCCGTGCTGGGGAACGGGGACGTATTCAGTGCCCAGGACGCCCTAGACCTTTTGGAAGCTTCCCACTGTGACGGGATCATGATCGCTCGGGGCGCTCAGGGGAACCCTTGGATCTTCCGAGAGGTGAAGGCGGCCCTGGCAGGCCTCCCCATCCCCCCGGTGACCCTTGAGGAACGGTTCACCATGGTCCGGCGCCATCTCCGGGACCTCATCGCTTTCAAGGGAGAGAAGGTGGCCATCCGGGAAATGCGCCACCACGGAGCCTGCTATTTCACTGGTCTCCCTCATAGTGCCCGCTACCGGAACATCATCAACCAGTGCTTGACCCGGGACGCCTTTGAACAGGTATTGGAGGAATATGAGGGGGAATTGGAAAAGGGGGAGTGAAGCAGGGCTTCACTCTCCCGTCAACGGTCAGCTGTCAACGGCCACCGACCGTTGACAGCTGACCGTTGACAAAAAAAGGGGGCTGTTGCGCTGCAGCAGCCCCCTTTTTGTCAGAAAAACGCCTCGTCACAGATGGCATCCATGATATTTTCTTCCCACACGTAGTGTCCGCTGAATTTTCCTTCGCTCCGGGGATCGTCGTCCTCAGCCACCGCTTCCCCGTTCATCATGTAGAGGAATCCGTTCTTGGTGCCGGGCACTACAAAGAGGCCGGACAGCAGGCCGTAGGCTTCTCCGGTGTGGCCCCACAGATTTAGTGCATGGTCCTTCACCCCCCGGGAGGTGCCGTTCCCGAAAATGGGATACATGGCCAGCCCGTAGGCTTCGATGGATCCTCTGTTGGTATCCCCGTTCTGTTTGGCCGGATCATAGGTCCACTGGGTGGTCATCATTTCCCGCAGAGCTCCGGGTCGCAATACTTGTTTCCCTCTGTATTTCCCATTGTTCAGGATCATTTGGAGGGCGTGGCCCAGTTCATCGTAAGAAATCCGCAGGCCTCCCTGGGGGGAGAAGAAGGTGGCGTTGGTACCGGGCTGGTAGTCCTCCAAGCTGTAGAAGGCATCCAGGTCCCGGTGGTCCGGGTTCTGTACCTTCACCTGGTCTTTGGGCGGCTGTTTTCCCTGGTAATCGTCGATCTGAGGAATCCAGGGCCCGTTTTCTTCCCACTTCCCATGGTTATTCTTCTGGTAGATCACTCCCAGATTCTTGAAGGCCCCCTTGGAAAGGTTCCCCACCGTGTAGTCACCTTTGATGTCCAGCTGTTTCAGGATGTGCTTCTTCTGGTACAGATCGAACCGCTCTCCGGTGACTTTTTCGATGATGGTACCCAAAAGCCCATAATTGATATTGGAATACTTGAAGTATTCCCGGGGTGCCTGGCCGGCTGGGGCGAAATGGTCCCCGTTTTCATAGAATTTCCCGTCCCTCACGAAAAATTCCCGAACAGAATAGGAAGGTGGGATGGCATAGAGCTTCCCGTCCCGGAGACTGGAGGTATGGCTTAAAAGCATCCGGATAGTAATGGGGGTATCCGGATAGTTGGGGTTCCGCAGGGGGAACCCCAGGATTTCACTGACATCCTGATCCAGCCGGATCTTCCCCTCATCCACCAGCTGCATGATGGTAAAGCCGGTGAACATCTTGGAAACGGAGGCGGCCCGGAATCGGGTATCCGGGGTTATGGGCAGGTCTTTCTGACCAGGCTTTTCCGCAAAATACCGGTGGCCGGCGAAATGGGTGTAGACTTTTTTTCCGTTCTTATACACTTCCGCTCCCAGCCCGGGCACATGGGTGCCTTCGTGGCCCACCATAGCATCCAGACGGGCCGTGAGGGCTTTGGCGTCCCGAGGATCCATGGCTTTTTTTGCCAGGGCACCCTGGGGCAGCAGGAAGGCAATACAAAGGCTCACTGTGGCTGCCCCTATGAGACAGTATTTCAAATCCATACAGTAAACGACCTCCTTTTTTGGTATCAGATGACGGCAGGGGAAGGCGGCCTCTGGGGATCTAAGGCTGCCCGGTCCTGTCTCTTTCACGATCCATTATACCTGTGAACAAAAAGCAGGTCAATATGTATACAGGATACTATATAATGTTAAAATTTCCGACGAATTGATTGACAAGCAAAGGACGATGCGCTAGACTTAGATTGACAAACTAAGAGGGATGCTGTTTCATTTTGTGTGGACTATCCCAATAGTCCAGCAAGCATCATGAGACCCAGCAAAGGTGCAAAGGGAGAAGTGCACCTTGCTGGGCTTTTTCGTGTCCCGGCATTCCTGGAAGAGAGGCAGCAAGGGAGGTTGTGCCATGGAACTGGCAAAACTGGTGGAAAAAAATCGTGAGGCAATGGTCCGTACCCTGCAGGGGGCTGTCCGGATCAAAAGTGTACAGGAAGAAGCCCTTCCAGGGAAACCTTTTGGTCAAGGACCGGCCCGGTGCCTGGCCTATATGCTGGAAGAAGCGGAGAAAATGGGGTTCCGTACCTGCAATGTGGACAATTACATGGGCTGGTGCGAATATGGGGAAGGGCCTGAAATGGTGGCCGTCCTAGGGCATCTGGATGTGGTCCCGGAGGGGGACGGCTGGACCCGTGATCCCTACGGGGGAGAAACCGATGGGACCAATGTCTACGGACGGGGCACCATGGATGATAAAGGCCCTACCACGGCGGCCCTGTATGCCTTAAAAGCCCTGAAAGACAGCGGCGTTCCCCTGAAGCGGCGGATCCGGATCCTATTCGGGACCAATGAAGAGACTGGCAGCCGGGATATGCAGCATTATCTGGAACAAGGCGGAGAGATCCCTGTGTGCGGCTTCACTCCCGATGGGGAATATCCAGTGATCAATGGGGAAAAGGGCATCATCAATGTGACTTTTGAACGGGAATATGATCAGACCGGTCCTCTGTTCTTAGAAGGAATCAAAGGCGGCTCAGCTTTTAACGTGGTGCCGGCGTTGGCTTCTGCCATCCTTCGGTGTGAACCGGCGGAAGGGATTCGGCTGCTGGAAAAATACGGGGAAAAAGATCCCAAAGTCCGGTGGGAAGTGATCCCAGAAGGTCTGAAAGTGACGGCCCAGGGTGTCCAGGCCCATGCCGCTTCTCCGGAAAAAGGGGAAAACGCCATCGGCCGTCTCCTGGCTGCTCTGGCACCGCTGCCTTTTGATCCTGCCCTCCATCAGACCCTGGCTTTCCTGGGAGAGAAGATCGGCCTGGAAGTCCATGGGGAATCCTTGGGCATTTGCCTGGAAGATCCGGAATCGGGGAAACTTTCTCTTAATATGGGGGTCATCCAGGGAGATGCCGGGAAAATGACCCTGAAGATCAACTACCGGTATCCGGTGACCAAAAGCTATGGAGATTGTGCTCCCAAGCTGGATGCTCAGTTTGCGGACGCCGGTTTCCAGAAAGTCAGCGAGGCCCACAAAAAGGCCCTGTATGTGGACCCAAGGACAGATTACATCCAGACCCTGCTCCAGGTGTATGGAGAACTGACAGAATTTGCACCCAAGACCATCTGTATCGGGGGCGGAACCTATGCCAAGAGCATCCCCAATATCGTGGCCTTTGGGCCCATTTTCCCGGGGGATACGGTCCGGGAACATTTGCCCAATGAATATTGGGAAATCGATAAAATGGTGCTGAATGCCAGGATCTATGCGGAGGCTTTGTACCGGCTGGCAAAATAAAAGGCTTTCAGCTGTCCATGGTCAGCGGCCCAAGAAAGACGGTGCAGCCGGCTCTGGACGAGTCAATAAGTGTATATCAAGGAGGGAAAGCCGATGAAAATTACCAAAGTGCGTCTGGGGAAGATCTCTGTCCCCCTGCGGGTGCCGTTCAAGACGGCTCTGCGCCAGGTGAACAGTGTGGAGGATGTAATCGTGGAGATCCATACGGATACCGGTGAAGTGGGGTTCGGAGAAGCGCCTCCCACCGGGGCCATCACCGGGGATACCACCGGGGCCATCCTAGGAGCTTTCCAGGATCATATCACCAAGACCCTGGTGGGCCGGGATGTGGATGCGTTTGAAGACATCACCCGGGCAGTCCAGGACTGCATCGTGAAAAATACCAGCGCCAAAGCCGCAGCGGATATTGCATTGTGGGATCTCTATGGCAAAAAGTATGGGATCCCGGTGTACAAGATGCTGGGAGGGGCCCGGAACAAAATTGTCACCGACATTACCATCAGTGTGAACCCGCCGGAAGAAATGGCCCGGGACGCGGTGGATGCCATCCGGCGGGGTTATGATACCCTGAAGGTGAAGGTGGGCATCGATCCCTCCCTGGATGTGGCCCGGCTGGCTGCCGTCCGGAAGGCTGTGGGACCGGATGTGCGGATCCGCATCGATGCCAACCAGGCCTGGAGCCCCAAACAGGCAGTACGCCTGTTGAACCAGATGCAGGATAAGGGCCTGGACATCGAACTGGTGGAGCAGCCGGTGAAGGCCCATGATGTGGAAGGGCTGAAATATGTGACCGAGCGGTCCTATGTGCCGGTACTGGCCGATGAAGCAGTGTTTTCTGTGGAAGATGCCCTGAAGATCGTCCAGATGCAGGCTGCGGACCTGATCAACATCAAACTGATGAAATGCGGAGGTCTGACCAATGCCCTGAAGATTGCTGCCCTGGCGGAAGTGTGCGGGGTGGAATGCATGATCGGCTGCATGCTGGAAGCCAAGGTCAGCGTCAATGCGGCGGTCCATCTGGCCTGTGCCCGGAAGATCATCACCCGGGTGGATCTGGACGGCCCAGTGCTCTGTTCGGAGGACCCGGTGGAAGGGGGAGCCCTGTTCAACGAAAAGGAAATCACCGTCAGCGATGCGCCGGGGCTGGGTGTCACCGGGATCCGGGGCATCCGGTATCTGGACGACTAACCTCTTCACGGGGAAAAGAAAGGGGAGATTTCTATGGTCATCACCAACGGTTTTACCTACATTGCGTTCCTGATGTGCCTGGCAGGAGTGCTGCTGGCCTTGGAAAAATATACCAAGTGGAAGATCTTCAACCTGGTTCCGCCTTTGGTATGGATCTATGTATTGAACATGATCTTCTGCACCATGGGCCTGTACCATTCCAAAGAGGTTTCCGCAGCCTACAAAGCGCTGAAGAATAATTTGCTGTATGCTATGATCTTTGTGATGCTGCTGCGCTGTGACTTTCGGAAACTGGCCAAATTAGGCGGCCGGATGGTTGCTATCTTCTTAGGCTGCTCGGTGACTTTGTTCATCGGTTTTGTGGTGGGCTATCCCATTTTCAAAAGTTCCCTAGGCCATGATACCTGGGGCGCCGTAGCGGCTCTCTATGCTTCCTGGGTGGGCGGTTCCGCCAATATGGCGGCCATGCAGGCGGCTCTGCCGGTGGATGCAGGTGCCTACAGCTGTGCCCTGGCGCTGGATACGGTGTGCTATTCTGTCTGGATCGCCCTGCTGCTCCTTATGGTGAAGCATGCAGACAAATGGAACAACTCGGTGCAGGCCGATACCTCCAAGCTCCAGGCCGTAGCCGATGCGGCGGCTGCAGAAGTGGCTAAGGAAAAGAAAAGGGCAACAGCGGCGGATTGGATCTTCCTGATCGGCATTTCTCTGATCGTGTCCGCCCTTTCCCAGAGTGTGGGGACTTCCCTCAATACCCTGCTGAAGGGGGTAGGCCTGGCCATGTTCGACAAAGGTACCATGACCACCGTATTCGTCACCGTCCTGGGCCTTGTATGCGCCATGAGCCCGCTGGGGAAGGTGCCGGCGGTGGAAGAACTGTCCAGTGTCTATCTGTATGCGGTGGTTTCCCTCTTGGCTTCTACAGCATCCGTTACAGATCTTTTGAGTGCTCCCATGTGGGTAGTCTACGGGTTCTTCATCTTGGCAGTCCATGTGATCGGGATGTATGTGCTCTCTAAACTCTTCCACTGGGATCTGTGCATGGTGTCCACTGCTTCCCTGGCCAATATCGGCGGGGCCGCTTCGGCACCTATTGTGGCTTCGGCCTACAACGAATCCTATGCCGGCATCGGGGTCCTGATGGGGGTCCTGGGGGCGGCCATCGGGAATTTTGCCGGGCTGCTCTGCGGGTATGTTTTGAAAATGATGGCGTAATTGGTATAATGAAAGGGACTGTTGTATGAGCAACAGCCCCTTTTTTGAGGTCTCGAGACCGGGGTGCTGCACAGAACGTGCAGGATCCTCACAATCACACCAAAGGAGCATAGGAATATGGACAAACGGACCCTTTACATTACCGGAGAAGCACGGACCAATATGGACAATGCCATCACCAAAATCTACGGGGTGTTCTATATGGCTTTCGAAGTGGTGGAGGAGACCGGAGAAATCGTGGATGTAGACTGCAATGCCACCCTGAAACTGACCCGGAGCTTCATCCGGAAACTCTTCCTCTGCCATTCCATCCTGGAGGAATCCCAGTTCTTGGAACAGGAAGTGGCCCAACGGTATTTCGGTTCTTCAGGGAAAGCCATCTTAGCCGCTTACCGGGATGCCCGGCAGCATTACCGGCAGATCGTGGGGAAATCATAAAAGGGGTGTTGTACGTTCTGTGCAGCATCCTCTTTTACTGTACTAAAGTTCGGGAAAACTCATTTATGTAACCTTTTTATCAGTAAAGAACGGAAAAAACATCTTACAAAAGACATAAAATCGAACGATAGAAAAATACCATATAAAAATATTCGAAAAAAAGTCCATTTTCCTCTAGGCGATGGAAAAGTTTTGTGCTATAATAAACCACGTAATCGAAGAGAAAAGGATACAGGTTTTGCAAAGGCAAGAGCAAAAGGACCTGCGGCAGGATCTGCCAAAGTCCCAGTCAAAGCCAGGTATTCAAAAAGAGCTATCGAGGGGAAAGGGGTACATGATTATGTACGAAAAAGATTTGCTTTACGTGATTAAACCCAGCGAATTAACACCGGAAACCTTACGCGTTTTACTCAGCCAACATCCTGAGATTAAATTTGTGTCCTTCATGGGCATTGACTTTGCAGGCAATGATACGGATGAAAAAGTTCCCATCAGTGCCCTGCTGGACGATATGGAAACCATGCTCTACAGCCATACGGCACAGACCGACGGTTCTTCCGTGGTGCTGCCTGGGGTTGCTTCCCTGAACGACGCCCGAGTGGACATGGTAGCAGATCTGTCCGTGAATTGGTTCGTGGACTACAACCTGGACCACATCGACCCTGAAACCGGTAAGCTGGTGGGGACCCTGCGTGTACCCTGCTTCCTGAAGCACAACGGGGAATTCGTAGATTCCCGGTATCTGCTGAAGAGCGCTCTGGAATATGTGGGAGATGAAATCCTGAAGGCCATGAAGGCAGAAGGCAAAGTCCCTGGCTTGGCTTTCGATCCGGCCGATGTGGAAAAAGTCACTTCTACCAGTGCTACGGAACTGGAATTCTGGGTCAAGACTCCGACGGAAGATGTTTCCACCGAAGCCCTGTCTTCTTCCCAGATCATGCAGGAACAGTACTGGGCACGGACCCGGGGCAATGTCCGGACCGCTCTGGAACAGGCTGTTGAACTGCTGGGCTATTACGGCCTGGAACCGGAAATGGGCCACAAAGAAGTGGGCGGTGTCCGGGGCCAGCTGGATGCCAACGGGAATATGACCCACGTCAATGAACAGCTGGAAATCGACTGGAAATATTCCAACGGCCTCCAGGCTGCTGATAACGAAATCCTGGTCCGCACCTTGGTGAAGGAAGTCTTCCGTGCCAACGGCCTGGAAGTCTCCTTCTTGGCAAAACCCATCGTAGGGGTTGCCGGCAGCGGGGAACACACCCATGTGGGCCTGGGCTGCATCACCAAGGACGGCAAATTCTACAACCTGATGAGCCCGGCTGATATGACCAAAGATTTCCTGTCCGCTGTAGGCTATGGTGCTCTGATGGGGATCCTGAAGAACTATGAAGTCCTGAACCCCATCGTATCCTGCACTACCGACGCTTTCAAACGGCTGAAACCCGGGTTCGAAGCTCCTATCTGCATCGTGACCTCCCTGGGCAAATCTCCGGATGTCCCCTCCCGGAACCGTACCATCCTGGCCGGCCTGATCCGCGATTTGGACAACCCCAAGGCCACCCGGTTCGAAATGCGTGCTCCCAACCCCTTCACCAATACCTATATGGCACTGGCCGGCTTCTACCTGGCTGCCCTGGATGGCATCAAAGCAGCCCTGGGTTCTGGCAAGAGCACCGATGAACTGTGTGCAGAATTGTCCAAGGAAGCTGGAGAAGAAGGGTTCTACCTGGAAAAAGACAGACAGTACCGTTCTGAAAACGATGTGTTCGAAGACTATACCGAAGATGAACGGAACAAATACTTCGGTGCTCCTCCTGCAACGGTTTGGGAAAACTGCAAAGCTTTCAAGAAGTACCCGGAAAAAGTTGCCGTGCTTACCGCCGGCGATGTCATCAAACCAGTCTACCTGGAATCTTTCAAGACCGGCGCTCTGATCCGTTGGCAGACGGAACTGCTGAAACACATCATCCCCGACTACCGGACCAAGGTGGTCGCCATGAAACCGGTGGCCAGCGAAAGCAGCACTGCCTGGGACGATGGTATGTGGCAGAGAGTCCAGGAACTGCGGGTCCAGATTGCCAAAGATACGGATACCAGTACCAGCCTGTTCACCCAGATCGGCAAGGCCTTTGCTGACGGAGACTTTGACAAGGCTTCCGACCTGCAAAAGACCTTGGACGCCAAGATGGAAGAACTGGAAGGTCTGTATACGGACTACAAGAACAATATCCTGTAAGAAACATGAAAAGGAGGCTGCCGCGCTGTGCAACGCAAGACCTTTGGTCTCCTGCTGGCGCTCCTGCTTCTTTTCCTGATGCCCCTGACTGGGAAGGCTGCTGCCGTGAAACCGGTGGCAGTCTTCGGGTCTAAGGGACAGAAGGTGGAAGAAGTACAAGCTATGTTGTCCAAATTGCACTACTACACTGGCGATATAGATGGAGAGTTCGGAAAAGGGACACAGATCGCTGTAAAAAAATTCCAACAGAAGAACAGGAAACCCCAAACGGGGGATGTGACCTGGTCGATTTACAATTTAATGAGCAAACAGAGTGGCCTGAGTTTTGGTCATTTCCGGAAAACCTGGATCATGGAAACCACGGGATACAGTCCGTCGGATCCGGGGGTCACAGGTGTCACCTATACAGGCGCCATGATGCGCCGGGGTGTGGTGGCGGTGGATCCGGTGATCATCCCTTTGGGCACAAGGATGTACATAATGGGCTATGGCGAAGGAATTGCCTGTGATATTGGTTCAGCCATCAAGGGCAATAAGATCGACCTGGCATTTGACAACCGCGGACAGGCGCTGGAATGGGGCCGTCGGCGGGTACGTGTGTATATACTGTAAAACGCAGGAATCATGGCAGAAAGAAAAGGAGTGAAGGTCTTGCTGACAGCAAAGGAGATCCCCGGCTGGATGGCCCGGAAATTCGAAGAGAACACATTCATGAAACTGGCAGACGTAAAACTGGAAAAGGTAGAATGTGGGTACTGTGAACTGAGTATGGACGCAGATCCGGAACACAAGCACGGTAACCGGTATGGCGTGATCCACGGAGGCGCGCTCTTTACCTTGGCAGATACGGCCATGGGCGCGGTGGGCTACAGCATCGGCTGCAAGGTGGTCACCCTTTCCAGTTCCATCAACTTCCTCAGCAATACCAGTGCAAAAGAGAAAGTATGGGCCAAGGCTTCCCTGATCCATGCCGGACGTTCTACGGTGGTGACACGGGTCATGATCTACGACCATACCGGGAAAGAAATGGCTGACGTGACAGGGACCATGTTTGTCATCGGTCATTTTGACGAAATACCCAAAAAGTGGTAAAATATTCCTACATTTTAGGCTTTACATCGAGAATAAAACCATAAAACAGGAGGAACCTTATGGATTTCGCATTAACCGATGAGCAGTTGGATTTGCAGGCGATGGTGAAAGATTTCGTTGACAAGGAAATCGTTCCCTACACGGAAGAAATGGACCGGGAAAACCATGCAAGACCGGAAATTTTCCAAAAGGCGGGGGATATGGGCCTGCTGAATTTGGTTGTTCCTGAAGAATATGGCGGCCCCGGACTGGACAGCATTACCATTGCGACCATCTATGAAGAACTGGGCAAGGGCTGTGCCGGTATCGCCACCTCCATTGCCGCCAACGCCCTGGCTTCCTACCCCATTTTGCTGGCTGGCAATGAGGAACAGAAAAAATACCAGTGCGACCTGCTGAATGCGGGCAAACTGGCTGCTTTTGCTCTGACGGAACCGAGCGCCGGCTCCGATGCAGGGGCAGTAGCCACCAAAGCCGTAAAAGACGGGGACCATTACGTCCTGAACGGGAACAAGGTATTCATCACCAACGGGGGCATCGCCGACAGCTTCCTGGTGTTCGCCAATACCCGGAAAACCGGCGGGATCCGCGGGCTGACGGCCTTTATCGTACCGAAAGGGACGCCCGGTTTCAGTGTGGGCCGGAAAGAAGACAAGATGGGCATCCGTCCTTCCAATACCTGTGAGCTGATCTTGGAAGATGTGGTGGTTCCGGAATCCATGCGGGTAGGCCGGGAAGGCCAGGGCTTCCGCATCGCCATGAACACCTTGGACAGCGCCCGTCCTTTCGTGGCAGCTGTGGCCGTAGGTCTGGCCCAGTCCTGCCTGGATATTGCGGCCCATTATGCTCGGGAAAGAAGACAGTTCGGTCAGCCCATCGCTTCCTTCCAGATGGTCCAGGCCATGATTGCCGATATGGCTATGAAAGTGGAAACCGCCCGGCTGATGGTCCACAAGGCCTGCTGGATGCGTGACCAGGGCATGGAATCCGGCAAGGAAGCTGCCATGAGCAAATGCTTCGCTTCCGATGTGGCCATGGAAGTGGCTACTGATGCGGTACAGATCATGGGCGGCTATGGCTACATGAAAGATTATCCCATGGAAAAGAAAATGCGGGATGCCAAGATCCTCCAGATCTACGAAGGCACCAACCAGATCCAGCGGATGGTCATTGTAAACAAGATTTTATACTGAGGATAAGGGGTTGCTGCGCAGGCAGCAGCCCCTTTAGTCGCAACAGGGGGTGTGAATTTTTTCACACCCCCTGTTTCTGCTGTAATTTTCTGAATACAGCGGTTGTCAAGGCGGGGAAAATATCATATAATGTTCTATGTATACAAAAATGCGGCTCCTCCGTCTTTGGAGTCCAATAGAGGGATATAGGAGAGAAAAAACAAATGATCAGTGCTGGATTGTTAGCCGAAGCGAAAGAAACTGTAAGGGATTTGAGCGTTCGAGAATTGATCGAAGAAGCCATCCGCAACGGGGAAGGGACTTTTTCTGACCGGGGCGCCCTGCGGGTGACCACCGGGACCCATACGGGCCGTTCTCCTAAGGATAAATTCATTGTGGATACTCCGCTGACCCATGATGTGGTGAACTGGAACAACAATCAGCCCTGCAGCCAAGAAACCTTTGACCGGCTGTACGCCAAATGCGAACAGTACATCAAGACCCACCGTGTCTATGTGAAGAATGTGAAGGCCGGGGCTGATCCTAAATACCAGATCCGGGTGAAATTCATCAATGAAATGGCTTGGCAGACGGTGTTCGTCAGCCAGTTGTTCATCAAGACTGATGAACCCAGCACCGTCCAGGAAGACTTCACAGTGATTTCCCTGCCTAGCGTGGAAGCGGACCCGGCTGTGGACCATACCCATTCGGAAACCTTCATCATCCTGAATTTCGATAAGAAAGTAGTCCTGATCGGCGGCGGCATGTATGCCGGAGAACTGAAGAAATCCATCTTCTCCGTGATGAACTACCTGCTGCCTCTCCAGGATATCCTGACCATGCACTGCTCCTGCAACGAAGGGAAGAAGGGAGATGTGGCCCTGTTCTTCGGTCTGTCCGGCACCGGCAAGACCACCCTGTCTGCAGATCCTCAGCGTGCCCTGATCGGGGATGATGAACACGGCTGGGGGGACAACGGCGTATTCAACATCGAGGGGGGCTGCTATGCCAAATGTATCGACCTGACGGAAGACAGCCAGCCGGAAATCTACCGGGCGGTCCGGTTCGGCGCCGTCATGGAAAACGTGGTGGTGGATCCCAAGAACGGGGTGCCTGATTTCTCCGACAGCAGCATTACGGAAAACACCCGGGTGGCTTATCCCCTGGACTATATCCCCAACGCTAAGCTGCCCAGCATGGCCGGCCATCCCAAAAACATCATTTTCCTGACAGCAGATGCCTTCGGAGTGCTGCCTCCCATTTCCAAACTGACCAAGGAACAGGCCATGTACCATTATCTCACCGGCTATACCAGCAAAGTGGCTGGGACGGAACGGGGGATCACTGAACCCCAGGCTACCTTCTCCACTGCTTTTGGAGCGCCTTTCCTGCCCCTGCCTCCGCTGACTTACGCCAAGCTCCTGGGCGAACGGATCGCTAAGCATGAGACCAATGTGTATTTGGTGAACACTGGTTGGAGCGGCGGCCCTTACGGAGTGGGCAAACGGATGAAGCTGGCCTATACCCGTGCCATGATCCATGCAGCACTGGATGGAGAACTGGGCAAAGAAGGTTGGACCACCATGCCTCTGTTTGGGGTTTCCATCCCCAAATCCTGCCCCAATGTGCCCAGCAGCGTGCTGAATCCTCGGAGCACTTGGGAAGACAAGGCTGCCTATGATGAAACGGCCCGGAAACTGGCTCGCCTGTTCCAGGAAAACTTCAAGAAATTCCAGGGCGAAGTGACGGAAGATATCGCTTCCGCCGGCCCGGTGGCGGAATAAGCGGTTTCTGCGGCGCAGAAACCGGAGGGTGTTGCCATTATGCAACACCCTTTTTTTATGCTATAATTATTAATTGCAATCAATGGGAAGGGCGGTGAAGGTATGACAGCTGTCTATTGTCCGGATCCAGGAGCTACGGAAGCACTGGGACGCCGGCTGGGGAGCCTGTGCCGGGAGGGGGATGTTTTCCTCCTGGAAGGGGATCTGGGAACGGGGAAGACCTGTCTGGTGACAGCCGCTGCGGCGGCACTGGGGGTGGATCCCCAGGATGTGACTTCTCCTACGTTTTCTCTGATGAATGTCTACCACGGCAGCAGGCTGAGCATCAAGCATTTCGATCTGTACCGGATCAACTGGCCGGAAGAACTGGAAGATATCGGATTTTCCGAATATGCCGGCGGAGATGGTGTGACTTTCATCGAGTGGGCGGAACTGTTCCCGGAATACATGCCGGAAGAGAATCTGGAACTGAAATTTACCCGCCAGGGAGAGGGGCGGCAGGTAGAGCTGTGCCCCCATGGCGGTCGGTATGAAGAATTGGCCCGGGCTCTCATGGCCCAGAAGGGCCGGGAAGGTTGAAAACGTGCTGACATTGGGAATCGATACGGCGACCCGGGTTTGTTCCGTGGCCGTCTGTGACAACAATAAAATCTTGGGGAGCTTGGAAGTGAATGTGGGGCTGACCCATTCGGAAGGGCTGGTCCCCCAGCTGGAAACCTTGCTGAAATTGGCCCGGGTGGAAAAAGAGCAGCTGGAACTCATTGCAGTGAGCCGGGGCCCCGGTTCCTTTACCGGGCTGCGGATCGGTATGGCCACCGCAGAAGCCATGGCCTATGCCTTGGATCTGCCCCTGGTGGCCGTGGATACCCTGGAAGCCATCGCCTATAACCTGCCGGTGGCGGGGGTACGCCTGATCCCTGTGCTGGATGCTCAGAAGGGAAACCTGTATGTGGGCAGCTACCGTTGGGAAAAAGACCGTCTGGTGGAAACGGAACCGGTGCGGATCGCGGCTGCCCAGGATTTGGCCGCCCAGCTCCAGGCAGGGGAGGGACCGGCCATCTTGATGGGAGAATGCCATCGGGTGCCCGGGACGGATAACTGCGGCCAGGTGACCTTGGCCCCGGAAAGTGCCCGTCTGCCCAGAGGTTCTTCGGCAGCTATCCTGGGAGCTGCCCAGTATGTGCCGGGGGGAGATCTCCATGCCTATTTCGGGATGGATCCTTTCTACATCCGGCGGTCGGAAGCGGAGGAACTATGGGAAAAAAGACATCCGGAAGGACGGTAAGATCCCTTTCTCCGGGAGACCTGGATTGGCTGCTGCCCCTGGATGCCGGATCTTTTGCGGAGCCTTGGACACGGGGGACTTGGGAGGACGAATTGGAAGGCCGGCTGAGCCATTATATTGCCCTCTTGGAGGACGGACAGCCGGTGGCATTCGGAGGCTTTTGGCTGGTAGCCGGCGAAGCCCAGGTCATGCGGTTGGCAGTGGATCCCCGGCGCCGGGGAGAAAAACTGGGGCTGTCCCTCTTGGAAGCCATGCTGGCGGAAGCCGTCCGGCTGGAAGCGGTGGAAATGACCCTGGAAGTCCGGGAAGGGAATCTCCCTGCCCGCCGGACCTATGACCACGTGGGCTTTCAGGAATGCGGCCGGCGTGAGGGGTATTACGGAGACAACGGGGAAGCGGCCATCCTGATGCGCCGGGACCTGTGAAACGAGGAGATTATGACGGAAAAAGCAATCAACATTTTGGGAATCGAAAGCAGCTGTGACGAGACTGCTGCAGCGGTGGTCCGGAATGGACGGGAAGTCCTGTCCAACGTGGTGTCCACCCAGATCCTGGTCCATCGGAAATTCGGGGGTGTGGTGCCGGAAATCGCTTCCCGGAAACATATCGAACATGTGATGCCGGTGATCCACAAAGCCCTGACCGATGCCAGACTGACCCTGCAGGAAGTGGATGCCATTGCGGTGACCTACGGACCGGGGCTGGTGGGAGCGCTCCTGGTAGGCCTCAGCGCCGCTAAGGGCTTGGCCCTGGGCAGCGGGAAACCCCTGATCGGGGTGAATCACTTGGAAGGCCATGTATTTGCCAATTTCCTGGCTGATCCGGAATTGGAGCCTCCCTTTTTGGCTCTGGTGGTCAGTGGAGGCCATACTTCCCTTTTGGTGGTGGAAGATTACAATACCTTCCGGCTCTTGGGCCAGACCCGGGACGATGCGGCCGGGGAAGCTTTTGACAAAATCGCCCGGTTCATGGGGCTGCCTTACCCGGGAGGACCGGAAATAGAACGGCTGGCCAAGAATGGGGATCCAGCGGCAGTGGATTTTCCCAGGCCTCTTTTACCTGGTTGCTTTGATTTCAGTTTTAGCGGCCTGAAAAGTGCCGTCATCAACTACATCCATACGGAAGAACAGCGGCAAAGCGGCTTCCGCCGGGAAGATGCGGCGGCTTCTTTCCAGCAGGCCATCGTAGATGTGCTGGTGAAACGGAGCCAGGAAGCCATCCGGGCTACAGGCTTGAAAAAGATTGTCCTGGCCGGAGGGGTTTCAGCCAACCGGCATCTCCAGGAAGCACTAGCCGAAGGGGCCAGGGCAGCCGGGGCGGAACTGGTCCATCCCACACCCATCCTCTGCACGGACAATGCAGTGATGATCGGGGTGAGGGGGTATTACCAGTACCTGCACCAAGATTTTGCCAGCCTGGACTTGAATGCGGATCCCAGCCTGAAGTTGGGGGAATGAAAAAGAGGATGTTGCACGCCGCGTGCAACATCCTCTTTTTCATTCTTTCTCTTTTTTGATCTGGGTCAGGTACCGGTACATGGTGGCTTGGGAACAGTGGAGGGCTTCCGCTGCTTTAGGGACGGCTCCCTTCAGCAGGAAGAAACCTTTTTGCTCCAGGCCCCGGGTCAGTTCCAGTTTCTTCTTCTGGGTCATTTTGACTGGTTCTGGTGAAGCAGCCAGGTCCTGCCGGAAGACGCTGTCCAGCAGGATATCCAGGGAACTGCCGGCTTCTGCAGGGGCTTCCGCCTCCTGGGAGGGAGCCGGCTCGGCTGTGGCGGCAAAAGAAGAAGCCGGCTCTGGGGTCTTGGGAACGGGCGGTTCCCCTCTGTCTTCCAGATCCATGGTATGGAGATCAGTATAGGAAAAGAAGCTGGGTTCTGCATTGATGTACTGATCTGGATGGCAAAGGCTGTAAACCTTGGAAGAAAGGGCTCGGTACCGGGAATCATCGAAATTGATGCACAGGAGGCCGATCAGGCTCCCGTCCTTGTCTTTGAGGAACATGCTGGAACAACGGAGCAGATGGCCATTGGCAGAAACCCCTTGATAGTTCAGCTTCCAGTTTTCCTTTTCATAACTTTTTTGGGCCAGCATCTCCCGGGCGGCCTTCGTCATCTGGGCGCCTACGGTCCGGCCGGTGATGTGGCCGTTGGCAATGGCAACCACACAGGGCGTATCCTGTTTCATATCATAGAGGACGATTTCATAATCCGGCCCTAGGGTCAGACTTAAGAATTCTACAAGCAGGGTGAATTTCCTCAGCTGGAAGGGTGACATCATGGGCTCCTTTCTCATTTTGTTTACGACCTTATTTACTTTATTTTACTATGGATTCCGTGAAAATTCAATGAAGTAATAAAAACATATCAAAAAATCATCAAATAATAAATTTTCCTCTAAAAATAAGAGACAATAAAAAAATAAAAAATATACAAGAAAAGTGTTGACAAATTTCTGATAAAAAGGTATCATAAACATGCAATCAGGAAATGAATAAGAAAATAAACTCAATAAATAATAATTAATTATCACACCCTGATTGTGCCAAACAGATACTGACCGCTCATCGTTATTTGATGCTCTGTGGAGAAGCTGCGATAACCGGGGTGTCTCGTATAATTTATCGGGTGGCGACACCCAATTATAGGAGGTAAATTTTATGAAAACGTATCCACTGAACGTCCCTGCTCCTCATCATTACACTTTCGCTGTACGTGATATCCCTGATGTCACCGTTGAACAGCGGGAACGCGCCCTGAAGGCAACCCACTACAATGAATTCGCTTTCCCTGCCGGCATGCTGACTGTTGATATGCTGTCCGACTCCGGCACCACGGCTATGACCAACCAACAGTGGGCCAGCCTGTTCCTGGGCGATGAAGCATATGGACGGAACACCGGGTACTATGTGCTGCTGGATACGTTCCGGGATATCTTCGAACGGGGCGGAGAAAAGAACTGGAAGAAGATCATCGACCTGGTCCGCACCGACTGCCGGGACGTGGAAAAAATGATGGATGAAGTCTATCTGTGCGAATATGAAGGCGGCCTGTTCAACGGCGGCGCTGCACAGATGGAACGGCCCAACAGCTTCATCATCCAACAGGGCCGTGCTGCTGAATCCGTCCTGATGGAAATCGTCCGGAAGATTTTGGCCAAACGCCATCCGGGCAAAGTGTTCACCATTCCTTCCAACGGCCACTTCGATACCACTGAAGGAAACATCAAACAAATGGGCTCCATCCCCCGGAACCTGTATCATAAGGAAATCCTGTACGAAGTCCCCGAAGGCGGCAAATACGCAAAGAACCCGTTCAAAGGGAACATGGACATCGAAAAACTGGAACAGTTGATCCAGGGCGTAGGTCCGGAAAACATCCCTCTGATCTTCACCTGCATCACCAACAATCCCATCTGCGGACAGCCTGTTTCCATGGGCAACATCAAAGAAATCAACCGGGTTGCTCACAAATACAACATTCCTCTGGTATTCGACGTGGCAAGATGGGCAGAAAACTGCTACTTCATCAAGATGAACGAAGAAGGCTATCAGGACAAATCCATTGCAGAAATCGCTTCCGAAATGTTCTCCTACTGTGATGCCTTCACCATGTCCGCTAAAAAAGACGGTCATGCCAACATGGGCGGCATGCTGGCCTTCCGCGACAGAGGACTGTTCTGGAAGAACTTCTCCGACTTCAACGAAGACGGCTCCATCAAGACCGACGTGGGCGTTCTGCTGAAAGTGAAACAGATCTCCTGCTACGGGAACGATTCCTACGGCGGCATGAGCGGCCGGGATATCATGGCTCTGGCAGTGGGCCTGTATGAATCCTGCGACTTCAACTACATGCATGAACGGGTACAGCAGTGTGAATACCTGGCCCAGGGCTTCTACAAAGCTGGTGTCAAAGGGGTTGTGCTGCCGGCCGGCGGTCATGCTGTGTACATCAACATGGATGAATTCTTCGACGGCAAACGGGATCATACCACCTTCGCTGGGGAAGGCTTCTCCCTGGAACTGATCCGCCGCTACGGTATCCGGGTTTCCGAACTGGGCGACTATTCTATGGAATATGACCTGAAGACTCCGGAACAGCAGGCTGAATTGGCCAACGTGGTACGGTTCGCCATCGACCGCAGCCGTCTGACCCAGGAACACCTGGACTATGTCATCGCAGCTGTGAAGGCACTGTACGAAGACCGGGCAAGCATCCCCAACATGCGCATCGTCTGGGGCCACAAACTGCCTATGCGTCACTTCCACGCCTTCCTGGAACCCTATGCTCCTTCTGAAGACCAAAAATAAGAAATAGGCAACTCCAAAAAGAAGGAACGCCTTACACGCTTCTTTATCCACTGGCTCAGGAGCGATTCCTTACCCCCTAAGGAATCGCTCCTTTCTTAATTGTTTTCGTTTTCTTTCATTTCAAATTATTTCGCAAAATGCTATAATATTTTTATTGTCCTCCAGGAGGAGAAAAATGAACGAAGAAACTACTACTATGACCGGACAAATTGCTGCTGAAGAACAACGGGACGGATTTCAGTCCAAGTGGGGATTTATCTTAGCCTGTATCGGCTCTGCCGTGGGCATGGGGAACATCTGGCGCTTTCCCGTCATGGTGTCGAAATACGGCGGGATGACTTTCCTGATTCCCTTTTTCTTTTTTGTCATCCTGATCGCCGCCACCGGCGTCATCGAAGAAATGTCTTTTGGACGGATTGCCAAAGCCGGCCCCATCGGAGTTTTTGGTACAGCCACGGAGTTGCGCTGGCAGGACCGGAAAAAAGGGGAATGGATCGGCATGATTCCCGTGCTGGGTTCTTTAGCCTTGGCCATCGGCTACACCTGTGTGGTGGGCTGGGTGGTGAAATACACCTATCTGGCCTTTACCGGAGGTCTTTCGGCAATGGGACAGGACCTGCCCCAAATCGCCGGGCTGTTTGAAGCCACTGCTACTTCTTTCGGCAATAATTTCTGGCTGATCGTGGCCTGCCTGGGTTCCTTCCTGATCATGGGGATGGGGGTTGCCAGCGGCATCGAAAAAGCGAACAAGATCATGATGCCGGCTCTCTTCGCCATGTTCCTGTTCCTGCTCTGCTATGTGTTCATCCTGGATGGAGCGGAAGGCGGGTATCGGTATATCTTCACCTTCAACCCGGAAGGCTTGAAGAATCCTTTTGTGTGGGTCTATGCGTTCGGCCAGGCTTTCTTTACCCTGTCCATTGCCGGCAGCGGCACGGTCATCTACGGATCCTATCTCAGCGATAAGGAAGACGTGGTGGGAGCTGCCAAATATGTGGCTTTCTTCAATCTGCTGTCCGCTATGCTGGCCGCCTGCGTCATCATCCCGGCCATGGCCATCACCGGAGAAAAGCTCTCTTCCGGCGGCCCCGGCCTGATGTTCATCCATCTGATCCCTGTTTTCAACGGCATGCCCGCAGGCCGTCTCGTGGTCATCATCTTCTTTATCTGTGTACTCTTTGCAGGGGTCAGCTCCCTGGTGAACCTGTATGAGGCTCCGGTGGCCACCCTGCAGGAACAGTTCGGCTTCAAGCGGATGCCGGCCGTAGCCACCATCGGTGTGCTGGGCTGCGTATCTGCTCTCCTGATCCAAGGCATCGTCTCCGAATGGATGGACGTGGTCTCCATTTACATCTGTCCTTTGGGAGCGGTCCTGGCCGGTGTGATGTTCTACTGGGTCGGCGGGAAGGAATTTGTCCTGAAAGCCGTCAACACCGGGCGCGAAAAACCCATCGGTGCCTGGTTCTATCCTTTGGGGAAATATGTATTCTGTATCATTGCCATCGCTGCCCTGGTCATTGGGGCGGCCCTGGGAGGAATCGGCTAAGACGGATCGTCCGGAGAAAAGGGGTGCTGCACGTTTTGTGCAGCGCCCCTTAGCTGTTGCAGGGACAGCAGCTCTGTTCTATTCCCCTGTATTATCAGAATATTACCTGTTTTAAATTGGGATAAGTTCTGATTTGGCATTGGTGTAAAAAGTGATATAATATAGGCTGTGAAAAGGGGCGCCGTGCGCCAGCCTTTTAATACTTGGGTAGGAGTGATATGGAATGGCATTTATGGACGAACTGAAGGCTCGTGTTAAACCTGCACAAAAGGTGATTGTGCTGCCGGAAAACGACAGTGACAGAGCACTGAAGGCTGCTGCTATCGTTACGAAGGAAGGTTTTGCTAAAATCGTGCTGGTAGGGGATCCTGCTAAACTGCAGAAGGATGCAGAACGTCTGGGCATCAGCTTTGACGGTGTAAAGATCGTCAACCCTGCAACCTATGAAAAAATGGACGAACTGTGTGCTTACTTCGCAGAACGGAGAAAGAAAAAGGGCATGACCGTGGAAAAAGCACGGGAAATCATGCTGAAAGATACCACTTTCTTTGGCGCCGGCCTGCTGGCCATGGGCGATGCTGACGGCGTTGTTTCCGGTTCCACCCGGACTTCCGCCGATACCATCAAAGCTGGGCTGCAGGTTGTGGGTGTGAAACCCGGCAACAAGACTGTATGCAGCGGCTTCATCGTGCTCAGCGACAAAGAAAACCTGGGCGATCATGGCAAGCTGGTGTTCGGTGACTGCGGCGTCATCATCGAACCGACTGCTGAACAGCTGGCCGATATCGCTGTAAGCTGTGCTGAACGGGCCAAGACCACCCTGGAAATCGCAGAACCGAAAGTGGCTCTGCTGTGCTATTCCACCAAAGGATCCGGCTCCGGCGAAGAAGTGGACAAAGTGAAGGAAGCTGTTGAAATCCTGAAATCCCGGAACGTGGACTTCGCATTTGACGGCGAACTCCAGGCTGATGCCGCCCTGGTTCCTGAAGTGGGCGAACGGAAGGCTCCTGGCTCCAAAGTGGCTGGCCATGCCAACGTACTGATTTTCCCGAACCTGTGCGCTGCCAACATCGGCTACAAGCTGGTTGAACGGTTCAGCGGTGCTACCTGCCTTGGGCCTCTGGTACAGGGTTTGGCAAAACCTGTCCTGGACCTGAGCCGCGGCTGCTCCACCCAGGACGTGGTGGACGTAGTGGCAGTCTGCGCCAGCGACGCCATTGCTGCTGAAGGAAAGTAATTTACGTATAAAAAAGAAGAGGCTGCTGCAGGAGCACCAGCCTCTTCTATTTTTTTATTCCAGCGATTCAAAATAGGAGAAACGCCAGCCTTTCAGGGTCTTCACATAGGGGAAGATGGTCTTTTTGGTTTCCACCACATTGGTCTTGCCATGGACCGGATCTTCCATGATGGGTGTGGAAATCTCCAGGTTGATACGGGTGGGGGAGACTCGGACGATGTTGATGGTGGATGTCCCTTTCCGAGGGTCTAGGGCCTTGGCGCTGGGTGCCACATACAGCCGTCCGTCAAATTCCCGGTACATCCGGCTGTCGCTGATGATGAATCCGGCCAGGGCTTCGGTGAAGCATTCGTTGACCCGGGTCTTCAGGGCCAGCATGGTGGGATAGTCCTTGTCAGCCACCGTGTAGTAGATCATATACCCGGTGTCTTTTTTCTCTTTGCCGTCGGTTTCCAGAGGATGGTGTTCGAACCACTCGTAAACGGTATTGGCTTCCTGGAAAGCCTGAGCCACTTCCTGATCCGTGGGAGCTTCCGGAGAAGCAAAGGCCGTCAGGGCCGCCGTCAGTACCAGGATGGCGGATAAAAATAAAGAACGTACGATTTTCATGGACGCACTCTCCTTCTGTTTGATTCTTTTATTGTACCATAATTTGGCAGGATGTGGTATCATCTTCCTTGTAGGCGCGGCACCGTCACTTTAGACGGGGAGCAGCTCACGCTGAATGATACATAAGGAGTGTGGATCCAGCTATGAAATATCAGGCGGTGATCTTTGATCTGGATGGGACCCTGCTGGATACCCTGACGGATCTGTGGAATGCTGTGAATGCAGCTTGCAAAAAATACGGCTGTGCCCCCCGGACCCGGCTGCAGGTACGACGGGCCCTGGGCAACGGACTGGAACGGCTGCTGCGGCTCTCTCTACCCGAAGATATGGAGGAGAACCGTTTCCAAGCGGCTTTCCAGTTTTTTCGGGGATATTATTTGAAACACTGCGATGAAGAGACCCGGCCCTATGAGGGGATCCCGGAACTGCTCCGGAAGCTGCAGCAGAAGGGCATACGGCTGGCCATCGTCTCCAACAAGGCGCATCCGGCGGTACGGGAGCTCCGGGATCGGTATTTTCCGGAAACCATGCAGGTGGCCATTGGAGAAAGCGTGGAGATCCGGCGGAAACCGGCACCGGATACGGTGTTCAAGGCCTTGGAGGAACTGGGGATCCCCAAAGAGCAGGCGGTGTATGTGGGGGATTCGGAAGTAGATAAAAAAACGGCGGACAATGCCGGGATGGACTGTTTCCTGGTCACTTGGGGCTTCCGGGACCGGGATGAACTGGCAGCTCTGGAGCCTGCGGCTCTCATCGACCGGCCGGAACAGATCTTGGAGAAGGTAGTGTAAAAAGGGGCTGTTGCCTGTGTGAAAACCACACAGGTGCAACAGCCTCTTATCATTTCCTATATGCCAGTTCCAAATCTGTGCTGGAGAACTGGGTCCCTTCCAGGTTGGCGTGGCTGAGATCCGCATCATCCAAATTGGCGTTGGTCAATACGGCTTTGCTCAGATTGCTGCCCTCTAGGGTGGAACTCATGAGATTGGCATTCTTAAAAACGGCTTCCGGCAGGCTGGCCCGACGGAGACGGGCGTTGTACAGGTTGGCGGAAGTGAAGTTGGCACCTCGGAGCTGGGTGCCGAAGAACCAGCTCCGTGCCAGGTTGGCAGAAAAGAAATTGGCCATGGCTCCGTTGGCATAGTCAAAATTGCTTTCCCGCAGGTCCGCTGTATACAGATTGGCGAAGGTCAAAAGAGCATGGGAGAAACTGGTCCGGTAGGCGGTGGCTCCCACCAGGGAGCTGCGGTTCAGCACCGTATGGGAAAAATTCGCGTTAGACAGGTCCGCTCCTTCTAAATCAGAACCGGCCATATAGGCATTGCGGAAGTTGGCCTTCTGGAGATTGGTTTCCTTCAAGTTGGCATTTTCCAGGATGGCATTGGTCAGGTTGGCATAGCTCAGGTCCGCGCCCTGGAGATCGGCTCCGGTCAGATCCGCGTCCCGCAGATAGGCTCCCCGCAGATCCCCTCCCGGGCAGGAACGGGTGGCCAGGAGCTGGTCTACATCGCTTTGCTGGTAGGCAAGGGCCGGCAGGGCCGTGGAAACCACCAGCAGGGCAGTGAGAAAATATTTTTTTCCAAACATGGTCTTATGCCTCCTCCAGGATGGCAGAAAGGTCCCGGGGATCTTCCGGCAGTTCCGGGATGATTTTCCAGGGGTGATAGGCTTCCAGCCGCTCCAGCGTGTAGGAAGAACCCTTCAGGACGATCAGGCTCCGGACGCCGATGGCCTGGGCACAGGTGATGTCGTGAGGGGTGTCTCCAATGACGATGAGCTGCTCTGGGGTCACAGCAGGATCCGCTTTCCGGACTTTCTCCCATAGGGCCTGGGAAAGGTCATCCCGGAATTCACTGATTTCCCCAAAGGCGCTGTGGGCATAGTCGAATTCCTTTTCGATGCCGAAATATCGGAGCTTGGCATGGGCTGCCACTTCACAGTTCCCGGTAAGCAGCAGGGAAGTGGTCCCGGGATCCTTTCGGATCCATTCCAAAGTTTCCTGCACATGGGGAAGCAGGCGGCCGTGTTTTTCCACCAGGGAAGCCGGCAGCTTCTGGCCATAGGCTTCCAGCATGTGGGATACTTCTTCCGGGCTGCAATGGCCTTGGATCCCTTCGATGGCTTTGCGGGCGATGAAGGTGTCCGTCCGTCCGGCCATGCCGTAAGTGAATTCGAAATTGTCCAGGCCGTACAGTTCGTTGATGGTGGCTTTCATGGCGGCGACCCCGGCATAATTGGTCAGGAGCAGGGTCCCGTCGATGTCCCAACAGATGTATTTCATGATGTCATTCTTCCTTTGACTGTAAAAGAAGCTGTGAAACAAGGACCGGCAGACAGGCCCGGCAGGGTTTCACAGCTCGTTTTTCCTTCATGTCCAGAGCCAGCTGTGCCGGCTTCCAGTGTCCAGGGGACAGCTGGAAGCTGCCTGCTGGCATCCCTTCATTCCCGGTTCTTCTTCCAGGTCATGAATTTCTTCAGCTTGGCACCGGCATTCTTGGCCCGCCGCATGGTCTTGACCATCTTTTTCCGCTGTGGCTTCATATCTTTGATGGAACCATAGTCGCCCCGTTTCAGGGTGGTGAGCTTGGTCTGGTCAGGGCCGAATTCCTGGCGCAGGAAAACGGCCACCTGTTCCGGACTGGCCGCGCTTTCCAGGGTGAAGACGTCGGCTTCTACATAGCCATAAGTGGGGAATACATGGAGAAAAATATGGCCATTGGTACACAGCATGACAAAACAGAAATCGTCTCCTTCGTCATTTTCTGTGGAATACAGGGCCAATTCCTTCAGGCTGAACCTTTCAGCAGCTTCTTCCAGTACATCTCGGATCTTTTCTTTATCGAATACGATCTCTTCCGCACAGCGGTACATGTCCAGTGCTGCCTGGGTACCTTTTCCAATCACGTAGTGTTCACATCCTTTGGATATCTCGATTTTCGTTCAATTTCAGCTTCCTTATTATACCTTACTTCAATAGAGACTGTCAAAAAAAACGGAAAACTGTGCTATAATAAATAAAACATATGTTCAGGAGGAGCAGTGGGGCATGTCCGGACCAGTATCTATTGAACTTACCATCAAGAATATCGTTTTCCAGGCCGCGGAAGGGACGTTCAGTGTATTCCGGGGAGAAAACCCGGAAGTGGGGACGGTTTCCGTAGTCTACAAGGGACAGGCTCCTTTTGCCGGAGAACAAGTACGGCTTTCGGGAAGCTGGGGGGAACATCCCCGGTTCGGCCGGCAGTTCCAAGCCCAAAGCTGGGAAGCTATCCAGCCCAAGGGAACAGAAGGCTTGGTGAAGATGCTGGGCAGCGGGGTCCTAAAGGGCGTGGGACCGGCCATGGCCCAACGGATCGTGGATCAGTTTGGGGAAGATACCCTGAAGATCTTGGAAAAATCCCCGGAACGGCTGCGGGAAGTCTCCGGGATTGGAAAAAAGAAGGCAGAGGCCATTGTGGCTTCCTATGGGGAACTGAAAGACAGCCGGGAACTGGTATTTTTCCTGGAAAGCCACGGGATCAGCGGAAATTACGCTCCCCGGATCCAGGCTCTGTACGGGAATACGGCGGTGACTCGGATCAGCAACAATCCTTACTGCCTGGCAGAAGACGTGGATGGCATTGGATTTCGGACGGCGGATGCCCTGGCCCGGAACCTGGGGGTGGATGAACATGCTGAGGACCGGATCCGGGCTGGAATCCACTATACCTTGCTTCAGGGAGCCAGCCAGGGCCATACCTGTGTACCTGACCGCTGGCTGGTGACTTTGGCAGCCAAGATCCTCCAGGTGGATCCTTTGGAAGTGGAACAGGTGTTCCAGCAGCTCTTGAAGGACAATCTGCTCCGGACGGAGGATGTGGGGGACCATGTATGTGTGTACCCGGAATACCTTTATCGGGCGGAAGAAGGGGTGGCACGGCGGCTGCTGGCCCTCCGGGACAATGTGAATGCCCTGTGGAAGGTGGATTACCAGAAAATCATCCGGGAATGGGAAAGGGACGAGCGGATCCAGCTGGCCCCGGAACAGGCAGAAGCGGTGAAGGCTTCTGTGGACCATGGGGTATTCGTACTTACCGGGGGACCCGGTACCGGGAAGACCACTGTCATCAAGGGGATCCTTTCAGTGATGGAACAAGCCGGGTGCAAGATCCTCCTGGCGGCCCCCACGGGACGGGCGGCCAAACGATTGGCAGAAAGTGCCGGAAAGCCGGCACTCACTGTCCACCGGCTGCTGGAATACACCCCTAACGGAGAAGGAGATTCCTTCTGGGGACGGGATGAGGACAATCCCCTGGAAGCGGACGCAGTTATTGTGGACGAAGCTTCCATGATGGACATCGTGCTCATGTACAACCTGCTGAAAGCGCTGCCCTTGGGCTGCCGGCTGATTTTGGTGGGGGATGTGGACCAGCTGCCCAGCGTGGGGCCTGGCTCCGTGCTCCAGGACATCATCCGCAGCGGTACTATGCCCATCGTCCGGCTGGAAAATGTGTTCCGCCAGGCAGAGCTGAGCCCCATCGTCCGGAATGCCCACCGGATCAACCAGGGCATGATGCCCCAGTGGGAAGGAGAAAATGATTTCAGTTTCCGGGAATTTGCCACGGAAGAGGAAACCATGCACTATATTGTGGACCTTTATGCCCACCTGTCCCGGACCCAGCCCCAGGAAAGCCTCCAGGTGCTCACCCCCATGCACAAGAACCTGTGCGGGGTGGAGAATCTGAATAACCTGCTCCAAGCCCGGATGAATCCCCCGGATCCGGAAAAACAGGAGTACCGGGGCAGTTTCCTGCTGCTCCGGGAAGGGGACAAGGTGATGCAGATCCGGAACAATTATGAGAAGAACGTATTCAACGGGGATATCGGCCGGATCCAGAGCATCCAGGGTGCTTATGTGACGGTAGACTTCCCGGACCGGGCAGAAGGGGAAGCGGTGACCTATGAGGGAGCGGAAGTCTCTGATCTGCGGCTGGCCTATGCCATGAGCGTCCACAAATCTCAGGGCAGTGAATATGGGGCGGTCATCATGCCTCTGGTATTGAGCCACTACATCCTGCTCCAACGGAACCTGTTCTACACCGCCATTACCCGGGCCAAAAAGCAGGTATACCTGGCCGGCAGCAAAAGGGCCCTGCGCATGGCTGTGGAAAACGATAAGACCCGGAAACGGTACAGCTTGCTGGCGGAACGGCTGAAAAGATACAGTGAATAAAGAAGTCAGACACGGACCAAAGGGCCTTGAGATGTCAGATTCCATAGAGAACGAAGCAAAGCCGAAGCCAATGCTGATTGCCGACAAAGCTGACTTCTGAAAGCCTCCACAGGAGGTGGGTCTGACGTCTGATACCTGTTCATTTCCGGAGGTGCTCTATGCTGTCATCCATCCTTGCCCTGCTCCACTCCCTGTTCTACCCCCATTCCTGTCCGGGCTGCGGAGAAGAAGTGCGGGGGAAAGGGGTCCTCTGCGATCCCTGCCGGAGGGGAATCTGGCATCCCCGCTCCTTCCAGCCCCTCAGCCTGGATTGTCCCCACCTGGATGGACTGTTCTTCCTGATGGACTATGCAGGGGGCATCCAGAAAGCCCTGCAGATGGCCAAGTTCCGGGGAAGGGAGGACCTGCTGCCTCGGTTGGCGGAAGAATGGAGGCAGGGGGTTCTCCGGGAACAAAGATTCCACTGGCATCTGGTGCCGGAAATCCGGCTGGCAGCCACCGGCATCCCTACGGACCCGGTGCGGAAGAAACAGCGGGGATACGACCTGCCGGAAGAAATCTTCCGGCCCTGGTGCCGACAGGAAGGGTACCTTTGGGAAAACCTGCTGATCCGGAACCGGAGCACCCGGCCCCAGTACGGCCTGACTCCGGAAGAGCGGAAAAAGAACATCAAAGGATGCTTCACCCTGGCCCGACAGGAAAATCTGCCGGACATCGTGCTGCTCTGCGACGACATCTGCACCACCGGCAGCACCTTGGAAGAAGCCGCCCGGACCCTGAAACGGGGAGGGGTGAAAAAAGTATATGCCCTGGCTCTGGCCAGTGGGAATTGAAGAGGTGCTGCACATCCACCCGTGCAGCAGCTCCTTTTTTATGGTAAGCTATAAGGTAGCTCATACTAACGGAAATAGGGGATGTCCTATGGAATACAACAACCGAAAATCGGGGGCAGGGGTTTCCCGCCGGGGTTCCTGGCTGATGATGCTCCGGTCCCTCCGGGAATTCAAAAAAGATGCCTTGCTGACCCCCATCACTGTCATGGGGGAAGTGGTGTTCGAGGCCCTGATCCCCTATGAAATCGCCCTGCTGGTCAATGAGGTGAAGGCAGGCTGTGGACTGGACCGGATCCTCCACTATGCCGGGATCCTGCTCTTCATGGCCCTGTGCGCCCTGGCCTGCGGCTATGTGGCCGGGATCACCTGCGCCCGGGCTTCCTGCGGCTTTGCCAAGAATCTCCGCCAGGACGTGTTCTATCAGATCCAGGAATTTTCCTTCGGGAATATCGACCGGTTCTCCTCCGCCTCCCTGGTGACCCGGCTTACCACGGACATCCAGAATATCCAGATGGCCTTCATGATGCTGGTGCGCACCGCCTTCCGGGCCCCTTTCAACCTACTGGCCTCCTTCTTCATGGCTTGGTACATGGGAGGACGGATGGCCCTGTGCTTTCTGGTGGTGATCCCTATCCTGGGCTATGGACTGTACAAAATCGCCGTGCTGTCCGTGGGCCTTTTCCGGAAAGGCTTCCCTCAGTACGATGCCCTGAACTACAAGGTGGAGGAAAACATCAAAGGCATCCGGGTGGTGAAATCCTTTGTCCGGGAAGAAACGGAAATCGCCAAATTCGATGGAACCGCCCGGAAGGTCCAGGCCATCTTCACCAAAGGGGAACGGTATGTGGCACTGAACAACCCGCTCATGCAGATCTGCATCTACGGGGTCATGATCTTCCTTTTGACCCAGGGCTCCCGGCTCATCGTCACCACCCGGGGCCGGCTGCTGGACATCGGCCAGTTTTCCACCCTGCTCACCTACAGCTTCCAGATCCTGGGGTCCCTCATGATGCTGTCCATGATCATGGTGATGCTCACCTTTACGGAAGAATCGGTCCAGCGGGTCCGGGAGGTGCTGGAAGAAACCAGCACCCTCACTTCTCCGGCTGATCCGGTGAAAACCGTCCGGGACGGCTCTGTGGATTTCCAGGGGGTCTCTTTTCAATATGAAGGGAGTACCGGGGAACCGGTGCTCCAGGATATTACCCTGTCTGTCCGGAGCGGAGAAGTCATAGGAATCGTGGGAGGCACCGGCAGCGGCAAATCCTCCCTGGTCCAATTGATCCCCCGGCTCTATGACGTGACCGACGGCTCTGTCCAGGTGGATGGGGTGGACGTGCGCCGGTACGATCTGGAAACCCTTCGGGAAAACGTGGCCATGGTGCTCCAGAAGAACCTGCTGTTTTCCGGTACGGTGGCGGACAACCTGCGCTGGGGAAATCCCCATGCCACCCGGGCCCAGCTGGAAGAAGCCTGCCGGTGGGCCTGTGCGGACGAATTCATCCGGCGGCTGCCCAAAGGATATGACACCTGGATCGAACAGGGGGGCACCAACCTGTCCGGAGGCCAGAAACAGCGGCTGTGCATTGCCCGGGCCCTGTTGAAACGTCCCAGGATCCTGATCCTGGACGACAGCACGTCGGCGGTGGATACCCGGACGGACCGGGCCATCTGGGACGCCCTGGCCACGGCCCTTCCCGGCACCACCACCTTCATCATCGCCCAGCGGCTGTCCTCTGTGGAACGGGCGGACCGGATCCTGGTGCTGGATAAGGGCCGGATCCACGGCCTGGGTACCCATGCAGAACTGCTCCGGACCGATGGCATCTACCAGGAAATGGCCCGGTCCCAGAATCTGCTGGAAAAAGAAAGGGAAAAGGAGGGGACGCTCCATGGCTGAGAGGAAAAACATCTTCAGCTGGAAAAAGGCCTGGCGGTTCTTCCGGACCCTGTGGGGGTTCTATCCCCGGCTGCTGCCCGGGATCCTGGTGCTGATCTTTATCAATGCGGGGATCCTGTCCCTGCCCGGGATCTTCATGCAGAAGGTGGTGGCCGTGCTGGAAAGAGCCTGGAACCAGCAGCTCCCCTGGGCTGCGGTCCAACCGGAAATCTACGGCTATGTGCGGATCCTGGCCCTGCTGTACCTGGTGAGCCTTCTGGCCAACGTAACCTACAACCAGCTGCTGGCAGTATTCAACCAGGGGAGCCTGGCCAAATTCCGGGAAAAGCTGTTCACCCATATGGAAACCCTGCCTCTGGGGTATTTCGACCGGCACCAGCGGGGGGACATCATGAGCTATTACACCAACGACGTGGAAGCCCTCCGGCAGATGATCTCCCAGTCCTTTCCCCAGCTGTGCGTCACCGCCGTGACGCTGACGGTGCTTTTGGCCATTATGCTGTATTACAGCTTGTGGATGAGCCTTGTGGTGGTGGGAGGCTCTCTCTGGTCCGTGGCAATCACCCGGAAGGTGGGGGGCCGGAGCGCCCGGTATTTCATGGAGCAGCAGCACACCCTGGCGGACTGTGAAGGCTTCATGGAAGAAAGCATCAACGGGGGCAAGGTGATCAAGGTGTTCAACCATGAAGGAGCAGCCCGGGCAGAGTTCGACCGGGTGAATCAGGCTCTTTTTGATGCCTCCTGCAAAGCCAACCAGTATTCCAACACCCTGATGCCCATCCTGAACAATGTAAGCTATCTGATCTACATCGTCGTAGCGGCCTGCGGAGGCCTGTTCCTGGAAAAGCAGGTGCCCAACCTGTCCCTTTCCGGGCTGCCCTTCAGCCTGGCGGTGATGGTGCCCTTTTTGGGCATGAGCCGGCAGTTTGCCACCAATATCCAGATGATTTCCCCCCAGATCAACGCCATGGTCATGGGCATGGCCGGGGCGGAACGGATCTTTGGGCTTTTGGACGAAAAACCGGAACAGGACAGCGGGACCGTGGAACTGCGGCCTCTGGAAGAAGTCACCGGGGTCCGGCACTGGGCATGGGTGCTGCCGGGAAAAGCGGGGAAGGAAGAACTGCGGCCTCTCCAGGGGGAAGTCCATTTCCGCCATGTGGATTTCGGGTATGTAAAGGGCAAACCCATCCTCCAGGACATTTCCCTCGATGCCCTGCCCGGCCAGAAAATCGCCCTGGTAGGGGCTACCGGCGCTGGGAAGACCACCATTACCAACCTGCTCACCCGGTTCTACGATATTTCTTCCGGGTCCATCACCTATGATGGGATCCCCCTGGAACAGATCCGGAAAGGGGATCTCCGCCGGTCTTTGGGCATGGTGCTCCAGGATACGGTCCTGTTTACGGCCACGGTGCTGGAAAATATCCGCTACGGCCGGCTGGATGCCACCGATGAGGAATGTGTGGCGGCGGCCAAACGGGCCGGGGCCGATGCTTTCATCCGCCACCTGCCCCAGGGCTATGCTACGGTGCTGAAAGGCGCCGGTGCTGGGCTCAGCCAGGGCCAATGCCAGCTGCTGGCCATTGCCCGGGCGGCGGTGGCGGATCCTCCGGTGATGATCCTGGACGAAGCCACCTCCAGCATCGACACCCGGACGGAACAGATCGTCCAGCAGGGGATGGATGCTCTGATGGAAGGCCGGACCGTGTTCGTCATTGCCCACCGGCTGTCCACAGTCCGGAATGCGGACCAGATCCTGGTGCTGGACCATGGGAAGATCCGAGAGCGGGGGACCCACCAGCAGCTCTTGGCCCAAAAGGGGATGTACTGGCAGCTGTACACAGGGGCGTTTGAGTTGGAGTGAAAAAGCAGAAGATGCTGTATGGGAAAGGTGAACGCCACATACAGCATCTCCTGTTTTTATGCTATAATGATACAAATCTACTTAGGAATACAGGTGATCTTAATGGTTAATGAAAAAATGTATGAACTGGGTTCGAAGAAATCCACCATCCGGACCATTTTTGAATACGGCCAGAAACGGGCGAAGGAAGTAGGGGCAGAGAATATCTGCGATTTCAGCCTGGGCAACCCCAACGTGCCTGCCCCTGACTACATCAAGGAAGCGGTCCTGGACATCATGGACGAACTGCCTCCTCAGGCCATCCATAGCTATACGGTGGCTCCGGGAAAACCGGAAGTCCGAGAAACTTTGGCTCAAGACATCAACCGCCGGTTCGGCACCCATTTCACCGGGGCCAACCTGTTCATGGTGGGGGGTGCTGCGGCGGCCATCACCATCTGCTTCAAGGCTTTGGCGGAAGAGGGAGACGAATTTGTCGTCTTTGCTCCTTTTTTTCCGGAATACCGCTGCTTCGTGGAATCCACCGGTGCCAGCCTGAAAGTGGTGCCGGCCCGGACAGAAGATTTCCAGATCGATTTCGACGCTTTTGAAAAATTGCTGACACCCCATACCAAAGGAGTCATCGTCAACTCTCCCAACAACCCCAGCGGTGTGGTGTATTCCGAAAAGACCATCCGGAACCTGACCGCCCTCCTGGCAAAGAAAGAGAAGGAATACGGTCACCCCATCTTCATCATTTCCGATGAACCCTACCGGGAAATCGTCTATGGAGACATCCAGGTGCCCTACATCCCTCTCTACTATAAAAATACTTTGGTGTGCTATTCCTACAGCAAATCTTTCTCTCTGCCCGGGGAACGGATCGGCTACATCGTGGTGCCCAGTGAAGTGACGGATTTTGCCAAAGTGTTCGGGGCCATTGCCGGAGCTGCCCGGGTGGAATGCCATGTGAATGCGCCGTCTCTGTGGCAGCTGGTGGTGGCCCGGTGTGCCGGGAAGCCTTCGGATGTGGCTCCTTATGAACGGAATGGACAGCTGCTGTACCAGGGCCTGAAAGATGCCGGATTCACCGTGCTAAAGCCTCAGGGGGCATTCTATCTGTTCCCCAAATGCCTGGAAGAGGATGATTACGCCTTCTGTGAACGGGCCAAAAAGTATGACCTGCTCCTGGTGCCGGGGACGGATTTCGGCTGCCCGGGCTATTTCCGTGCTTCCTACTGCATCAGCTATGATACCATCAAAAAATCTCTGCCCCTGTTCAAGAAACTGGTGGAAGAGTATAAAAGTGCAGAGTAAAGAGTAAAAAGGAGGGAGCACGTTGAGCGCCCTTTTGATGATTGTATCTTTCGTTGTTAACTACCTGCTCCTGTCCCTGTGGAGCCCTTTCGTCCTGCTTCTGGCAGCTTTTTTCCTGCCGCCGGATACTCTCCGGTCCCTGGATCAGTCTCCCGGCTGGGAAAACTGGTTCCTGACGGTGCTGGTCCTGGTGCCGGGGCTCTTGATGCAGTTCCCTTTGTTCCAGCGGATGATGATCTTCACCAGCGGCTGGCAGAAAGCACGGGGAACCTATCTTGAGGTGCTGGAACAGGCCTTGGAACCGGTGATCCGCCGGGGCGGGCTGGAAGGGGAGAAGTTCCATCTGTACATCAACCCGGAAAAATCTCTGAATGCCTGTGCTTTGGGGGATAACAACATCATCGTCAATGCGCCCATGTTCCAGTATTTCACCGTGGACGAACTGTCCGGTATCCTGGCCCATGAAATGGGTCATCTCCAGAAGGGACATACCTGGAAGCTGCTGCTGCTCTGCGGCATGAGTACGGCCAACCGGGCCTGTTTTCGGCTGTACCGGCTGTTCCTGGCTTTCCTGATGGTCCTCCAGTTCATTCCCCTCCTGGGTTTTATCCTGGTGTTCTTCTGCATGGTGATGAATTTCATCCTCCAGGTAGGGAACTGGCTGCTGGGATGGCCGCTCACCTTGTTCAACCGATACTGCGCCCGGCAGGATGAATATGCTGCCGATGCTTATGCCTGCCAGCTGGGGCTGGGAGCAGAGCTGTACAATGGTCTGGCCAAACTGGACAACCTGTATCACAATCCCCAGCTGGGATTTTTTGGAAAGATGCTTTCCGACCACCCGGCCACAGGGGACAGGCTGGAGAGGATACGGGAGCAGATCGATCAGTGAAAGAGGGTGTTGCACGTTGCGTGCAGCGCCTTTTTTTTCTCAAAAAAACGTTGACAGGTATATAAGAAAAGTGTTATAATCTAAAAATTTGACTTGCCAAGATGTTCGTGCTACAATATATACAGTTGTGGTTATTGTATCTACTCTGTACGTAAGGAGGTAGCAGAATGTTTGCAGTGGGTGACAAAGTGCTGTATCCCATGCATGGGGCAGCTGTGATAAAAAACGTGGAACAGAAGCAAATCGACGGCCGTGCAGTCAACTATTTCGTGCTGAAGATGCTGCTCAGCGACATGAAAGTGATGATCCCGGAAGTCAATGTGGATAAGATCGGACTCCGGCCCATTGTAAACAAAGCGGTCCTCCCCAAAGTGGAAGATGTACTGAAGGCCCGGCCGGAGAACAAGATGAAGCGGATCACTTGGAACCGCCGGTACAATATGTATGTGGACAAGATGAAGACGGGGGATATCTTTGAAGTGGCAGATGTGGTCCGGACCCTGGCTGTACAGGAAACCGAAAAGAAGCTGTCTGCCGGAGAACGGAGGCTGCTGACTACCGCCAAGCAGATCCTTCTTAGCGAGTTCATGCTGGTGGAAAGCGTGGATGAAGAGAAAAGTGAAAAGTGGCTGGACCAATTTGTTTGATAGGAGGGAGTGCTGCACGAAATGTGCAACACCCCCTATTTTTTACACTTTCTTCAAAATTCTGATTCAATCTCTTTTCTTTACTTTAGTAATATTGTAGAATGTAGGTTGATATTATACAAGGAGGTGAAACAATGGTTGAAAAAATCATTAAATTTGTTATCATCCTGGTCTTTGCCGCTCTTGGAGTCTTTCTCATGGAAATCGCCACTCCGCTATTTGGAGAATTCGTTTCTTCCAACTACTTGAAGTGGGGCTTTCTGGGAGTGACGCCTTTGAACCTGATCATGGGCGCCATCGGGGCGCTGGTCTTTGGGTATCTGGGCAAAGCCGCCGCTACGCCGCTGATTCACTACACTCTCCATTATTCGGAGATCCTGGCTTCTTATGTAGCGGATCTGCCCACCGGGGACATTTTCGTCCTTTCCATCGGGGTGATCACCGGCCTGGTGGTGGCGACGCTCCTGGGAACGGCTTTTTCCCGGCTGCCGCTGGTCGGACCGTACATTTCCCTGATTTTCAGTATCATGGGCGCCATCATCGGAGCCAAAGTGGCCTTGAACAAACGCGAGGATATCCTTTTATTTTTTAACAGAGTCTGGTTTGCCCGGAACAAGGAAAGTTCCCGGAAAACCAGTGCTCGCCAAGCTTCCCGCACTTATAAACTTTTGGATACCAGCGTTTTGATCGACGGCCGTATTTTGGAAGTGATCCGCCTGGGCTTCCTGGAAGGAATCATCGTGATCCCAAAATTCGTCTTGGAGGAACTCCAGAAGATCGCTGATTCTGGAGATACCCTGAAACGGAATCGGGGTCGGCGGGGATTGGATATTGTCCGTTCCATCCAGGAAGACAAAGGTGCGGTGGTGGAAATCGCCGACAAGGACTATGATGACGTCACGGAAGTGGATACGAAATTGGTCCGGCTGGCCAAAGAGCTGAAAGGCGTGGTGGCCACCAACGATTTCAACCTGAGTAAGGTGGCAGAGATCCAGGGCGTCCGGGTTCTGAACATCAACGACCTGGCCAATGCCTTGAAACAGGCGGTGCTGCCGGGAGAAGAGCTCCAGATCTATCTGGCCAAGGAAGGCAAAGAGCCGGGCCAGGCCATCGGGTACTTGGATGACGGGACCATGGTGGTGGTGGAAGGCGGCAAGCGCTGCGTGAACTTCACGGTACCGGTGACGGTCACTTCAGTGCTCCAAACTTCTGCTGGACGGATGATCTTTGCCAAACTGAAATGAGATAGGAATGATGGGATGGATAGAAAACTGGTTTGCATCATTGCCGCGGCAGGTATGGGAAAAAGACTCGGTTTGGGGTATAATAAAAATTATGCCTGCATCGGAGGAATCCCCATCCTGGTACGGAATCTCCACGGGCTGAGCCAAGTCCCCGGACTGGAACTAGCCCTGGTGGCAGTAGCCAAGGGAGAGGAGGAAAGTGCCCGGCAGCTGCTCCAAAAATGGCAGGCTCAGCAGTTCCCCGGCCTTTCCTGGCAGATCGTCACCGGCGGAAAGGAACGGCAGGATTCTGTAGCCAGCGGCATGGCGGCCTTGCCCGCTCATTGCCGGTATGTGGCGGTCCATGACGGGGCCCGGCCTTTTGCCGCTCCGGATCTTTTCTTGAAGGTCTGGGAAAAAGCACGGGAAACGGGAGCTGCCATTGCGGCGGTGCCCTGCAAGGATACTATCAAGGTGGATGATACTCGGGGCTGCGTGGACCGGACCCTGGATCGGAGCCGGCTTTGGGCAGTCCAGACCCCCCAGATTTTCCGGCGGGAACTGTTGGAAGAAGGGTTTGCCCTAGCCCGGGAACGCAGCCTGGCTGTTACCGATGACGCCAGTCTGGCAGAAGCCCTGGGGCAGCCGGTGGCCCTGGTGCGGGGTTCCTATGACAACCGGAAGATCACTACGCCGGAAGACCTGGCATGGGCGGAGGCGCTGGTGGAACGCAAGGAGGAAAAAAAGATGGAATTCCGGATCGGTTCAGGGTACGATGTGCACCGGCTGGTTTCCGGCCGTCCCCTGATCCTGTGCGGGGTAAAGGTGCCCTGGGATAAGGGACTGGACGGCCATTCCGATGCAGATGTGGCCCTTCACGCCTTGATGGATGCCCTTTTGGGGGCTGCAGGGATGGGGGATATCGGCCGTCTTTTTCCAGATACGGACGATGCCTATCTAGGGGCGGACAGCCGGAAACTGCTGGCTGCCGTCCTGGCAAAGATCCGGGCAGCCGGCTGGCAGGTGAACAATGTGGATGTGACCATCATCGCCCAGCGGCCCAAGCTGGCGCCTTATGAGCCGGCCATGCTAGAAAACCTCCTGGCTGACCTGAAGCTGCCGCGGGATGCGGTGAACGTGAAGGCCACCACCACAGAGAAATTGGGCTTTGCCGGCCGGGGAGAAGGCATTGCTGCCGAAGCTGTGGCCAGCTTGACAAGATAAAAACCTTTTGGGAGGAAGATACAATGGAAAAAAAATTGAAAGTACGTTTTGCACCCAGCCCCACTGGGCCGTTCCACATCGGAGGAGCCCGGTCCGCTCTGTTCAACTGGCTGCTGGCCCGGAAAGAGCACGGAACCATGCTGCTGCGGATCGAAGACACCGACCGGGACCGGTCTAAGCCGGAATGGGAAGCCAATATCAAGGCTGCCCTGCGATGGCTGGGCATCGATTGGGATGAAGGGGTGGATGTAGGCGGCCCCAATGGTCCCTACCGGCAGATGGAACGGCTGGATATCTACAAAAAATATACCGACAAACTGCTGGCAGAAGGCAAGGCTTATTACTGCTACTGCACTCCGGAAGAACTGGAAGCAGAACGGGAAGCCCTGACCGCCCAGGGGAAAATGCCCCGGTACATGGGCAAATGCCGGAACCTGACCCCGGAGCAGCGGGCAGCCTATGAAGCGGAAGGCCGGAAACCTACCATCCGGTTCCGGGTGCCGGAAGATCAGGATATCGTGGTCCACGATGAAGTCCGGGGGGATGTGCATTTCGAGTCCAATGGCATCGGGGATTTCGTCATCGTGAAGAGCGACGGCATCCCGACCTATAACTACGCAGTGGTCATCGATGATGCCCTCATGGGGGTCAACTGCGTGATCCGGGCGGAAGAACATCTGTCCAATACCCCTCGGCAGCTGCTGCTCTACGATGCTCTGGGGTTCGAAAAACCCACCTTCGGCCATATTTCCCTGATCTTGGGGCCGGACCACAAGAAGATGAGCAAACGGCACGGGGCTACGTCCGTGGACCAGTACCGGCAGATGGGCTATCTGCCCGATGCCATCGTGAACTTCCTGGCTCTTCTGGGCTGGGCGCCCAATTCTGACCAGGAAATCTTCTCCCGGGAAGAATTGATCCGGGAATTCTCTTTAGACCACGTGGCCAAGAATCCGGCTGTGTTCGACATCAAGAAGCTGAACTGGCTGAATGCCCACTATATGCGCCAGCTGTCTGATGAGGACTATGTGGCCTTTGCCGTACCCTTCATGAAGGAAGCCGGCTATATGACCGGAGAAGAGACCGGGGAGAAGCTGGAATGGCTGAAAAAGGTCATCCTCACTGCCCGGGACCAGGCCGAATTCGGGAAGGAAATCCCGGAAAAGGTGGCCCTGTACTTCACCGATGCCTTTGATTTCGAGACGCCTGAAGCGGAAGCCGTGCTGAAGGAAGAAACGGTGCCCCAGGTGATGGGCCTGTTCCTGGAGAAACTGGCGGCTGCGGAAAATCTGGACCATGCCAGCACCAAAGCCCTGTTCAAGGCCGTCCAGAAGGAAACCAAGCTGGGAGGCAAGAAAGTGTTCATGCCTGTCCGGGTGGCCCTCACCGGGAACCAGCATGGGCCGGAACTGGCAGAAATGATCCCGCTTCTGGGCAAAGAACGTACGGCAGCCCGGATCCGTGGCAGCCTGGCTAAAGCCGGCGTGAGCCTGTAAAGAAAGGAGTCTCTCATGAGCATCCGTGTATATAATGATATGACCCGGCAGAAAGAGGAATTCGTCCCCTTGCATCCAGGGAAAGTGGGAATCTATGTGTGCGGGGTCACGCCCTACAACCATCCTCATATCGGAAACGCCCGGCCCTTTGTGGTCTGGGATGTGATCCGCCGGTTCTTGGATCATGAAGGGTACGATGTGACCTATGTGCAGAACTTCACCGATGTGGACGATAAAATCATCCGGGCTGCCAATGAAGAAGGAGTCACCTGGGATGTGATCGCCAACCGGTACATCAAGGCCTATTTCGAAGTGATGGACAAGCTCCATGTGAAGCGGGCCCATATCTATCCCCGGGTCTCCGAACACATCCCGGACATCATCCACACCGTCCAGCAGCTGATCGACAATGGCTACGGCTATGTGGTGGACGGGGATGTGTATTACCGGGTGGAACGGTTCAGCCATTACGGAGAGCTGTCTGGCCGGAAGCTGGAAGACATGATGGCCGGCGCTCGGGTGGACGTGGACGAACGGAAAGAGAATCCCATGGATTTCGCCCTGTGGAAATCTGCTAAACCGGGAGAACCTTCTTGGGACAGCCCCTGGGGCAAAGGCCGCCCGGGCTGGCACATCGAATGTTCTACCATGAGCACCAAGTACCTGGGGAATACCTTGGACTTCCATGGGGGCGGCAGCGACCTGATCTTCCCCCATCATGAAAATGAAATCGCCCAGAGCGAAGGGGCTACGGGAGTCCATCCTTTTGTCCGGTACTGGGTCCATAACGGGTTCATCACCATCAATGAAGAAAAAATGTCCAAATCCCTGGGCAACTTCAAGACGGTGTATGATCTCTTGAAGGAATACGAACCGGAAACCATCCGGTACTTCATCCTGAATACCCACTACCGGAGCCCCTTGGACTTCAGCCAGGAACGGCTGGCGGAAGCGGGACGGAGCCTGGAACGGCTGCGCACGGCTCAGAACAACCTGCGGGAGATCCAGCAGGTGATCACCGTGGGACCGGATGCAGAAAGCCTGGCCCTCCGGGATAAGGTAGCGGAATTACGGCAAGGCTTCTTCGACGCCATGAGCGACGATTTCAACACTTCTTTGGCCATCAGCTATCTCTTTGCCCTGGCCAAAGAAATCAATGTATACCACAATGCCATCATCAGCGGAGCCAAGAAGCCTGATGGCAAGCTGGTGGAGCAGATTGCCAAGGCCTGGAAGGAAATGCTGGACGTGATCGGCATCCTGGAAAACGAACCGGCTGCCAACGGAGAAGGGGGCGCCGTGAGCAACGAGGAAGCGGAAATCGCCGCCAAGATCGAAGAACGGCAGGCAGCCCGAAAAGCCCGGGATTTTGCCAAAGCCGATGCCATCCGTGACGAACTGGCCGCCAAGGGAATCATCCTGGAAGATACGCCCCAGGGCGTACGGTGGAAGAGAAAGTGAGATACGAACAGTATCAGAGGCTCCTGGACCATGTGCTGGGGACCTGCGGCAAACCTCAGGAACTGCCGGAACCCCGGCTGATCCATCCGGTGGAACTGGCCTATATCGGGGATGCGGTGTTCTCCCTGTACGTGCGGATGCGGCTTTTGCCTGTGAGCAGCCATGTGCAGGTGCTCCACGATCTGGCCAGCCGGATGGTGTCTGCAGTGATGCAGGCCAAAGCCATGGATGACCTGGAAGAGGCTGGAATCCTGACGGAAGAAGAAACACAGATTGCCCGGCGGGGCCGGAACACCAAGAGTACGGTGCCCAAAAGCGCCAGTGTCCGGGAATACCGCCAAGGCACGGCGTTTGAGGCTCTGATGGGCTATCTTTACCTGACGGACCGGAAGGAACGGCTCCAGGACCTGATGGACCGATCTTTTGAACGGATCCGTCGAGCTATGGAGGAAGAAAGGAAACAGAAAAAGAAATGATGCATGTGAAACTGCTCCGCTATACTCCCGAACCGGACCGTACCGTAGCCATGAGCGCCCGGCTCTGCTATTCTCCCATCGGGGCGGCGGAACTGGAAACCAAGATGTCCGATAAGGAAGTGGCCAGCCTGGTGCGCCGGCTGGGCCAGATGGGGCACACTTCCACTTTCGAGCATGTGAGCTTCACCTTTGCCATCGAAGGGGTGTCCCGGGTACTGACCCACCAATTGGTGCGCCACCGGATCGCTTCCTACAGCCAGCAGAGCCAACGGTATGTGAAAGAACACGATTTCGAGACCATTCTGCCGCCCAGCCTGGCTGCCCGGCCGGAATGCAAAAAGGAATTCCAGGACCTGTGCGGAAAGATCCAGGACTTGTACAACAAATGGACGGAAGCAGGGGTACCGGCGGAAGATGCCCGGTACATCCTGCCCAATGCGGCGGAAACCAAGATCGTGGTCACCATGAACGCCCGGAGCCTGCTCCATTTCTTTCAGCTCCGGTGCTGCAGCCGGGCTCAGTGGGAAATCCGTGCCCTGGCCTGGGAGATGCTCCGCCAGGTGAAGGAAGTGGCGCCCATCCTCTTTGAAAAGGCCGGCCCTACTTGCGAAAGCGACCGGGTCTGCCACGAGGGGAAAATGAGCTGCGGACGGCTGGCAAAGCTCCTGGCCCAGGATGCAGCCCAAAAGGCTGCCGGGGAGAAGGCGTAAGCGGCCATGGGGTATAAACCGATCGAAGAGATCCAGCAAGAGATCCGTCAATGGGATTTCATCCAGGGGCTGCCGGACCAGGTGGGGAAGTTCACCAAGAAATTGGTGGACACCATCGACGGCCAGGTGCTCACTATCTGCCGGTATGAAGCCCCCGAACTGCGGGCTCGGCTGGACATCATCTACACTTCCGAGACCTTCGACTACATCGTGGTCCATACCATGGGGATGAATTCCTATCGGGACATCCGGTTCATCTATAAAGACCGGGATGTGTTCGCTCGGAACGTGAGAGCTTACTTGCCCGGGATCCTCCACAGTATGGAAGATCCTGCCAGCGTGAACCTGGGAGAGCAGGTGGCGGAGCACGGAATCCTCACCTGGGAATACGGCAACAGCCTGCCGGAAAAAATCGGTCCCTTCGAGCTGTATATCAAGCCGGCCCATGCCATCGAGCACATCAATGGGTCCATCATCTTGATCGACTATTCCAATTTCGTCCGGATGGATCAGCTGATCATCATGTACAATCGGCTCCGTGACCAGTTCTTCGGGGAAGTGAAGATCAATTCTGTATTCCACGCCTCCATGGATTTCGACAGCAAGAACCTGAAGGTATTGGAAGGGAAGCTGAAAGAGCATCTGGAAGAGACCCTGAAAAAGGTGGATGAGGCAGATCATACCATTTGATTGGACTGCTGCCTTTGGGCGGCAGTCCGGTCGCGGCAGGAGAAGGAGAAAAAAGTCCTTGACTTTTTTCTCTTTCTCTTTTATACTATACAAGTCGGCGCTTGAAAAGGCAGCCGCAACGGCCCAGTAGTTCAGTTGGTTAGAATGCCGCCCTGTCACGGCGGAGATCGTCGGTTCGAGTCCGTCCTGGGTCGCCAATTGCCTCGGTAGCTCAGTTGGTAGAGCAAAGGACTGAAAATCCTTGTGTCCGCAGTTCGATTCTGCGCTGAGGCACCATTCTTCATGCGGAAGTAGCTCAGTGGTAGAGCATCACCTTGCCAAGGTGGGGGTCGCGAGTTCGAATCTCGTTTTCCGCTCCATTTTCATATGGCGACGTAGCCAAGCGGTAAGGCAGAGGTCTGCAAAACCTTTATCCCCAGTTCGATTCTGGGCGTCGCCTCCAAATGGATTAAAGGGGCTGTGAAAAAATGACTTTTCATTTTTTCACAGCCCCTTTTTACAGAAAGAGGGAAAAATGCATCTCGAACGCCATTACGATCTTACCTATGCCCGCCTCATCCGGCCCTTTGTCGGCCATCCTGGCAGGATCCGGGCTCTTCAGCTGGCCAACAGTGCCCTGGTGGTGCTGATGTATATCGCGTATCCCCTGCTTTTGGGGGAACTGTTCTATGAGGGAGGCTTGGTCGGGAATGGCCTGCTGCAGAAGGTTTTCTGGGTGCCGGCCCTTTCTTTTCTGTTGGTGACGGCGGTGCGGCGCTGGATCAACCGTCTCAGGCCCTATGAGGCATGGCCCTTGAAGCCTCTGATCCCCCGGAACAAGCGGGGAGAATCCCTGCCCAGCCGCCATGTGTTTTCTTCCACGGTGATTGCCATGGTATACCTGTATATCCATCCAGCGGCTGGGGTGTGCTTCCTCCTGGTGAGCTTGGCCAGTGCGGCTGTCCGGGTGTGGGGCGGGGTCCATTATCCCAGTGACGTGGCCGCCGGCTTCCTGGCAGGGGTGGGGAGCGGACTGGCACTTTGGCTGTAGGAAAAACTGACTGTACAAAGATACAGACAGGTGCCTCTTGAATTTTCTTTCAATTCCGCGTATAATTAGAGCGGTGTATTATGCTTTGAAATCTTAACGTTGGGAGATGTGCTGAATCGCATGGATAAAGTCGTACTCACTGTTGTCTTATTTTCTTCGCTGACTGTTTCTGTTTCTGCCTCTGCTGCCGGTATGGCGCGGCGTGCGGTGCCTTTCAACTATGGCGCACGTACGTCTTCTGCGTCTTCAGCAGGCGGGTACAGGGTATCTACTATGGAAAATAGAGGGAAAGCCCTGTCCTACAAGCCCATTTCTACCAAGCAGGCTTATGCCTGGCGGCGGGATTTTGGCAAGAGCAACCTGCGGAAGTGGAGCAGCACAGAAGGGATGGATACGTCCTGGAGAAGTAACGGCACTACGGATACGGCTCATTTCAAAGCCTCTACGGTGGCCTTCCTGGATCATCTCAATGACTTGGCCCGGCGGAATGGGGTCACTTTTGTGATCACCGGCGGGGCGGAGCGGGGGTACCATGCTTCCGGCACTTATTCCCATGCAAACGGGTATAAAGTGGATATTTCTGATGAGGGAGCCATGTGGGGATCCAAACCCTTCAAGGTGCTGCATATGGCCCTGGCTCCCTTTAAACACCAGATCGTCCACGAACTGGAAAATGCCCATTATGACATTACCATTTATCCCTACAATTACCGGGGACGGTATTCCTGGGGGTATAAATACTGAGAAATAAAAGGGGCTGTTGCAGGGGCAACAGCCCCTCTTTTACGAAAGGACCCAACATGACCAAATGTACTCTTTGTCCCCATGACTGTGGGGTGGAACGGCCAGAATCTGACGGGGCTCCAGGGACTCTGGGCTGGTGCCGGATGCCCTGGCGGCCTCGGGCGGCCAGGGCGGCGCTCCATCAGTGGGAAGAGCCCTGCATCAGCGGTACCACGGGCGGCAGCGGCACCGTGTTCTTTTCCGGCTGCACACTTCAGTGCGTGTTCTGCCAGAACAGCGAAATCAGCAGGGATGGAAAGGGTTGGGAAGTGACGGCTGCTGACCTGCGCCGGATCTATAGGGAACTGATCGGCCAAGGGGCCCACAATATCAACTTGGTGACTCCTACCCATTTCCTGCCTACCATCTTGGCATCCCTGGAACCGAAGCTGCCGGTGCCGGTGGTGTACAATTGCGGAGGTTACGAAAAGGTGGAGACCCTCCGGCAGCTGGAGGGAAAGGTGCAGATCTACTTGCCTGATCTGAAGTATGTCAGTGAAGAAGCGGCCTGGCGATACAGCCATGCGAAAGATTATTTTGCCACAGCCACTTCTGCCATCCGAGAGATGTTCCGGCAGACCGGGCCCTATGCAATGGATGAGGAAACAGGTCTTTTGAAAAAAGGTGTGATCATCCGGCACATGATCCTGCCCGGGCAGCTGGAGGACAGCAAGAAAATCATCGACTGGGTGGCGGAAAATTTCGGCCCCGGCCAGGTGCTGTTCAGCCTCATGCGCCAGTATGTGCCCTGCGGCTTGGCCAAACAGGGGCAGTATCCGGAAATCGGCCGGCCCCTTTCTGAAGAGGAATACCAGGAAGTGGAGGACTACCTGTTCCAGAGTCCCATCGAGGATGGTTTCGTCCAGGAAGCCGGTTCCGCCGACAGCCAGTTCATCCCGGCCTTCGATGGGACGGGGGTGAAGGAACAGTTGACCATTTCCCGCTGACAATGCTATAATTGAATGGACAGATCATGTGACTGACGGAAGTGGGTCCACCCACAGGGAGCATGGTCGTAGAACGCCGACCGTCTGGGCACCTGCTGTGGCCCGGGGCCGGCTTTTTCTTTTGACCCTAAGGAGGAATCTTTCATGAAAGAACTGAAACTGAAGTATGGTTGCAATCCCAACCAGATCCCGGCCAGGATCTTTATGCAGAATGGGGCGGATCTGCCCATTACGGTGCTCAACGGCAATCCGGGGTACATCAATTTCCTGGATGCCTTCAACAGCTGGCAGCTGGTGCGGGAACTGCGGAGAGCCACCGGTCTGCCGGCAGCCGCTTCCTTCAAACATGTAAGCCCGGCCGGGGCGGCTGTAGGCCTGCCGCTGACGGATACCCTGAAGAAGATCTACAGCGTGGAAGGCCTGGACCTGTCCCCTCTGGCCAGTGCCTATGCCCGGGCCCGTGGGGCGGACCGGATGAGTTCTTTCGGGGATTTCGTGGCTCTGTCCGACGTGTGCGACAAAGCCACCGCCCTGGTGCTCCAGCATGAAGTGTCCGACGGGGTCATTGCGCCCGGGTACGAACCGGAAGCCCTGGAAATCCTGTCCGCCAAGAAAAAGGGCCGTTACAATGTGATCCAGATCGACCCGGCCTACGAACCGGAAGAACTGGAAACAAAGCAGGTCTTCGGCATCACCTTTGAACAGAAACGGAACAACGACCATATTACGGAAGACCTGCTCCAGAACCGGCCTACGAAGAACAAGGAAATCCCGGAAGCCGCCCGGCGGGATCTTTTGATCGCCATGATCACCCTGAAATACACCCAGTCCAACTCCGTGTGCTATGTGAAGGACGGCCAGACCATCGGCGTGGGCGCCGGCCAGCAGTCCCGGATCCACTGCACCCGTCTGGCCGGGGACAAAGCGGACAAATGGTGGCTGCGTCAGAGCCCCAAGGTGCTGAACCTTCCCTTCCGGGCGGATATCCGGAAACCGGACCGGGACAACACCATCGACGTGTACACTTCTGACGACTGGGAAGATGTGCTGGCTGACGGGGTATGGGAAAACTTCTTTACGGAAAAACCGGAACCCATGACCCGGGAAGAACGGAAGGCCTGGATCGCCAGGAACACCGGGGTAGCCCTGGGTTCCGACGCTTTCTTCCCCTTTGGGGACAACATTGAACGGGCCCACCGGAGCGGGGTGGAATACATCGCCCAGACCGGCGGCAGCATCCGGGACGACAATGTGATCGCCACCTGCGACAAATACAACATCGCCATGGCCATGACAGGAGTCCGGCTGTTCCATCATTGATGGTAAGGGGTTGTTGTACGTGTGAAAATCACCCACGTACAACAACCCCATTTTTTTAACATTTTTTTTAAAACATTTTTCCCAAAACGGTTGACAGCCGTTATAAAAAAACTTATAATAACCAACATCAAGTTCAAAAATGTAATCAAAAATGACTGCGAAGGAAAGAAGATCAGAAAACGGGTTCCCAGAGAGTCGACAGTTGCTGTGAGCCGATAATCCGTTTCTGAATGATGACTGGTTCCTGAGTCGTCCGGGTGATAGGTAGTCCGGAACGGGAGGTCCCGTTACAGGCCTTAGCCTTATACCGAAATGGTAAGAGGTGAAAGGGTCGGTCTTTTGATCGGCTGAATTAGGGTGGTACCGCGTGGAATTTACAGCCTCGCCCCTACAGGATACAGGGGGCGGGGATTTTTTATGGCCCGCCTCGGAAAACAAGGAGGAAACCATTATGCATAAGCCCATTAAAAAGTACATTCCTTTCCAAGGAGTCAGTCTGCCGGACCGGACCTGGCCGGATAAGACCATCACCAAGCCTCCCATCTGGTGCAGTGTAGATCTGCGGGATGGGAACCAGGCCCTGGTGACTCCCATGCAGCTGGAAGAGAAGCTGCTGCTGTTCACCACTCTGGTGAAGATTGGATTCAAGGAAATCGAAGTGGGGTTTCCCTCTGCTTCCGATACGGAATATGAGATCCTCCGGACCTTGATCGAGGACAACTACATCCCCGACGATGTGACCATCCAGGTACTGGTCCAGGCCCGTCCAGAACTGATCAAGAAGACTTTCGAGGCGGTGAAGGGTGCCAAGAACGTAATCATCCACTTCTACAACTCCACATCCACCCTCCAGCGGAAAATCGTATTCCGGAAGGATATGGAAGGAATCACCAAAATCGCCGTGGACGGGGCCAAACTGATCCGGGAGCTGACGGAAAAGGAAATCGCCAAAAGCGGCATGAACATCCGGTATGAATATTCTCCCGAAAGCTTTACGGGCACAGAAACCGACTATGCAGTAGAAATCTGTGAAGCGGTGCTGGATACCCTGGGAGCCACCAAGGAGAAACCGGTGATCATCAACCTGCCCTCCACCGTGGAAATGTCCACCCCCAACACCTATGCGGACCAGATCGAATATTTCATCCGCCACATGAAGGACCGGGAACGGGCCATCATCAGCCTGCATCCCCACAACGACCGGGGCGAAGGAGTGGCCGCTACGGAGCTGGCTCTGATGGCCGGAGCCGACCGGGTAGAAGGGACCCTGTTCGGCAACGGGGAACGGACCGGGAATGTGGATATCGTCACCCTCGCCCTCAACATGTACACCCACAATGTGGATCCCCAGCTGGATTTCTCCCACATCAACCGGATCAAACGGATCTGTGAAAGTGTCACCAAGATGAAGGTGGAACCCCGCCATCCCTATGCCGGGGAACTGGTCTTCACCGCTTTTTCCGGGTCTCATCAGGATGCCATCCGGAAAGGCTTCAAGTACATGGCGGATACCAACAGCCGATACTGGGAAGTGCCCTACCTGCCCATCAACCCGGCAGATATCCACCGGGAATATGAACCGGTGATCCGCATCAACAGCCAGTCCGGCAAAGGGGGCGCGGCCTTTGTGATGCAGCAGGCGGTGGGCTACTACCTGCCCAAGGAAATGCATCCGGAATTCGGCCATATGGTGAAGGAAGCAGCCGATGAATACGGCGACGAGCTGTCTGCTACCCAGATTGTGGAACTGTTCAACAAGAAATATGTGGATTTCCGGGGCAAGTACGACCTGGGGGCCCATAAGGTCTACGACAACCATGATGGGGATGAGGATACCAGCACTACTTTTGAAGGGGATATCAAGGCCGACGGCACGGAAATGCACATCACCGGCAATGGGAACGGCCCCATCGATGCCTTCTTCAACGCGTTGAACAAAATCGGGGTGGACGGGTTCGAATTCATCAACTACCATGAACACGCCATTTCCCAGGGGTCCAATTCCAAGGCCATTTCCTATATCGAACTGAAGAAACCGGATGGGAACCATATCTTCGGAGTGGGGATCCATCCCAACATCAATACGGCTTCCTTACTGGGCATCATCAACGCCATCAACCGGGCCATCGCTCGGCAGTGAGGGATTGTGGGGCTGCTGCACGTGTATGGTTTGTACAGGTGCAGCAGCCCCTTTGCTTATTGCATGCTCCAGCCTCTTTGCCGTATAATGGAAGAAATATTTTTGACGAAAGAGGCACCGATATGGAATACTGGGATATCTATGACAGCAGGAAACAGGTCACCGGGCGGAAAATGATCCGGAATGACTGGCATATGGAACCGGGGGACTACCATCTGACAGTGCTGGCTCTGATCCGGGATGTCCAGGGGAAAATCCTGATCACCCAGCGGAAAGCGGACAAGGAATGGGCCGCCCTGAAATGGGAGATTCCCGGAGGCGGTGTCCGGGCGGGAGAAACCTCCCAGCAGGCGGTGCTCCGGGAAGTGGGGGAAGAGACCGGGCTCCATTTCGCGCCGGAAGACGCCCGGTGCATCCACACTTACCGCAGTGACAGCCCAGCGGAACGGAACAATTATTTTGTGGATATTTATGAATTCCGGGGGAATTTTACCCGGGATCAGGTGAAAATCCAAGAGGACGAAGTGGAAAGCTTCCAGCTGGCCACATCGGCTCAGATCCGGGAACTGGGAGAGCGGGGAGACTTCCTCCACTATCAGCGGCTGGAGGGACTCCTGGAACGAAAAGAAGAGCCGGCAGAGGGAGGGAAGGCATGACCAGCCTTATCCCTGCCCACTGCAAGGCATGCCGGGGGGAATGTCTGAAGAACGTGGAATTCCTGGTAGGGCTGCCGCCGGAAAAGGTGACTACCCTGCTGCGCCGGTCAGTGCGGCTGAATTTTGCCAAAGGGGAGCATCTGTTCCACGAAGGGGAACCCTGTGATGCCATCTACATCATCCACCAGGGGCGGGTGAAGCTGTGCACCTACGATCAAGAGGGCCAGGAACGGATCGCTGGGATCTTTGTGGAACACGATACCATCTGGGAGGGAGTGCTGGTGCCGGACAGCCGGTATTCTGCCTCAGCCATTGCCATGACGGCGGTGGAATGCTGTAAATTGGCCCGTAAGGATTTCGAGGAGGCCATCCAGGAGCCGGAAGTGGCCATGCGGATCATCGCTCTTTTGAGCAAGAAGCTCCATGATGCCAACCGGCGGAACCTTTTGAAGAGCATCGCTGATCCCAAGGAACGGGTGGCCGGGCTGCTGCTGTACCGGTATCGGCGGCAGACCAGCGACACCATCACCATGCGCCTGGAGGAAATGGCCGGCAGCCTGGCCCTCCGCCCGGAAACCATCAGCCGGAAGCTGAAGGAACTGGAACGGGAAGGCTACGTAAAAAAGACCGGCCAGAGCAGCATCAAGGTCCTGGACCCGGACCGGCTGATGGAACTGGTGAATTATTGATTGGAATCAAGGAACCTTTTCCCCAAAACACATACAATGAGACCCATCAAGAGGCGTACGAACTGCGACCCCTTTGATGGGGTCTTTTTTTATCAGGAGGTATTATGATCCAGGGACGTATCCATTCCATTGAAACCTTCGGGTCCGTCGACGGGCCCGGGACCCGCTTCATCATCTTTGTCCAGGGCTGCAACATGCGCTGTTTGTACTGCCACAATGTGGACACCTGGAAATGCGGCCAGGGAGGCCAGCTGAAAACCGCCGATGAGCTGCTGGACCAAGCGGAGCGCTATCGGCCCTACTGGGGTCCGGAAGGGGGCATTACCGTCAGCGGGGGCGAGCCTCTGCTCCAGATGGATTTCCTGCTGGACTTGTTCCGGAAGGCCAAAGCCCGGGGCATCGGGACCTGCATCGACACCGCAGGCCAGCCCTTTACCCGGAAGGAACCCTTCTTCAGCCAGTTCCAGGAGCTGATGGAAGTGACGGACATCCTGCTGCTGGATGTGAAGCACATCGACCCGGAAGCCCACAAAAAGCTTACCGGCCAGCCCAACGACAACATCCTGGACCTGTTCCGGTATCTGTCGGAAATCAAAAAGCCCATCTGGGTCCGGCAGGTGCTGGTGCCCGGGTGGACCGACGATCCGGTGGCTCTGCAGCGGACCCGGGAATTCCTGGATACCCTCAGCAACATCCAGCGGGTGGAAGTATTGCCTTATCACAACATGGGCCTGTACAAATGGGAACAGCTGGGGATCCCCAACCAGCTGAAGGACGTGAAGCCTCCTACCCAGGAAGAAGTGGACAAGGCTCGGAAAATCTTGGGGGCGGTATAAAATAAGTTAGGTTAAACAAACTTGATTCCAATCAAGGTTTTAAAATGGAAAAACGGCTATGATTAAGCCATGAAAAACGAACCAACGGGAACTCAAAAGGAGGAACTGTAATGAACAGCATCAATCAGAATGTTGCGTGGAGAGGTTTTAAAGGCGTGAAATGGACGGACGATGTGGATGTCCGGGATTTCATCCAGAACAACTATACCCCTTATGACGGGGATGAAAGCTTCCTGGCTGGGCCTACAGAAGCCACCAATAAACTGTGGGGCAGGGTCCAAGAACTCCAGAAGGAAGAACGGGCCAAAGGCGGCGTACTGGACTGCGAAACGGAAGTGGTTTCCAGCCTGACAGCTTACGGCCCCGGCTATATCGATGAATCCATGAAAGATCTGGAACAGGTGGTGGGCCTCCAGACCGACAAGCCTCTGAAACGGGCCTTCATGCCCTATGGCGGTATCAAGATGGCGGAAGAAGCAGCGGAAACCTATGGGTATAAAGTAAACCCTAAGTTCCACAAGATCTTCACCGACTATCACAAGACCCACAACCAGGCTGTCTTCGATGCCTACACCGCTGAAATGCGGAAAGCCCGCCACAGCCACATCGTAACTGGTCTGCCCGATACCTACGGCCGGGGGCGGATCGTGGGGGATTACCGGAGAGTGGCTCTCTACGGCATCGACTTCCTGATCAACAAGAAGAATGAAGACCTGGACAACTGCGGCTGCGGAGTCATGACCGACGATATCATCCGGCAGCGGGAAGAACTGGCGGAACAGATCCGGGCTCTGAAACAGATGAAGGAAATGGCCAAAGTCTACGGCTATGATATTTCTGCTCCGGCCAAGAACGCCAAGGAAGCCGTCCAGTGGCTGTACTTCGGCTACCTGGCTGCAGTAAAGACCCAGAACGGGGCTGCCATGAGCGTGGGACGCATCTCCACCTTCCTGGATATCTACATCAGCCGCGACCTGGCGGAAGGGACCCTGACGGAAGAACAAGCCCAGGAATTGATTGACCACCTGACCTTGAAATTCCGTATGGTGAAGTTCGCCCGGATCCCCTCCTACAACCAGCTGTTCTCCGGCGACCCAGTATGGGCCACCCTGGAAATGGCCGGCATCGGCATGGACGGCCGGCACATGGTCACCCGGAACGACTACCGGTTCCTCCACACCCTGGAAAACATGGGGCCTTCTCCGGAACCCAACCTGACGGTGTTGTATTCTTCCGCTCTGCCGGACAACTTCAAGAAATACGCCGCCCACATTTCCATCACCACTTCTTCCATCCAGTACGAAAACGACGATGTGATGAAGCCCGTATGGGGCGATGACTACAGCATCTGCTGCTGCGTATCCGCCACCCAGACCGGGAAGGAAATGCAGTTCTTCGGGGCACGGGCCAACCTGGGCAAATGCCTGCTGTACGCCATCAACGGGGGCAAGGACGAAAAGTTCCTGACCAAAGACGGCAAACACATGCAGGTAGGCCCGGAATATGCACCCATCACCTCCGACGTGCTGGACTACGGCGAAGTGATGCACAAATTCGACCTGATGATGGACTGGCTGGCCGGGCTGTACGTGAACATCCTGAACCTGATCCAGTATATGCATGATAAATACTACTACGAAGCGGCAGAAATGGCCCTCATCGACACCGATGTGCGCCGGACCTTTGCCACCGGTATCGCCGGCTTCTCCCATGTGGTGGATTCCCTGTGCGCCATCAAATACGCCAAAGTTTCCACGGTCCGGGATGAATCCGGCCTGGTGGTAGACTACAAAATCGAAGGGGACTTCCCCCGGTACGGCAATGATGATCCCCGGGCGGATGAAATCGCCGTATGGCTGCTGAAGACCTTTATGACCAAGCTGCGGAAACACCACACCTACCGGAATTCCGAAGCCACCACTTCCATCCTGACCATCACTTCCAACGTGGTGTACGGCGGCGCCACCGGTGCCCTGCCTGACGGACGGAAAGCCTACACCCCGTTCGCTCCCGGTGCCAACCCGGCTTACGGCGCAGAACAGAACGGCCTCCTGGCTTCTCTGAACTCTGTGGCCAAGCTGCCCTACGAATATGCCCTGGATGGGATCTCCAACACCCAGACCATCGCTCCGGAAACCCTGGGCCACAACGAAGAAGAACAGAAAGCCACCCTGGTACGGGTGATGGACGGCTACTTCGACCAGGGAGCCCACCACCTGAACGTGAACGTGTTCGGCGTGGACAAGCTGATCGACTGCATGGAACATCCGGAAAAACCGGAATACGCCAACTTCACCATCCGGGTATCCGGCTACGCGGTGAAATTCATCGACCTGACCCGGGAACAGCAGCTGGACGTCATCGCCCGCCGCGCCCATCAGAAGATGTAACTGTTTTCAGTCTGGTTACAAAAAGTCCTTGACTTTCCTAGTGAAGTAGTGTAGAATCAGAACCATCAAAATCACATACCTTCATCGAGAGCAGCAGAGGGATTTGGCCCTATGAAGCTGCGGCAACCCCCGGAAGGGAAGGTGCCAATTCCAACAGGGATCCTCCCTGGCAGATGAAAAGCGAGCTCAGTCATCGAAAACGCCATCTGCCCAGCAGATGGCGCTTTTCTTTGTGTGGCTTTCGGGAAGGAAAAAAGGAGAGATATTCATGAAACTGAAAAAATGGATTGCAGCAGCGGTATCCGTCCTGGCCCTGGCCAGCTTGGTCAGCGGCTGCGGCAGCGACAGCGGCAAGAAGGCGGCAGCGCCGGCAGAAAAGAAAAGCATCACCGTAGGGATCACCCCAGGGTATTCTGAACAGATCATGGAAGTGGTGAAGAAAGAAGCGGAGAAACAGGGGCTGAAAGTGGAAATCAAGACATTCTCCGACTACGTGACCCCGGACCAGGCGCTGGCCCAGAAGGATATCGATCTGAACTCTTTCCAGCATGAACCCTTCCTGCTGGCCTTCAACAAAAAGAACGGCACCAAGCTGGTGAGCATCGGCAAGACTTACCTGGCGCCCCTGCGGCTCTATTCCACCAAGATCAAGAATGTGGCGGACATCAAGGACGGAGACAAGATCGCCATCCCCAACGATCCTTCCAACGGAGGCCGGGCCATCCTGATGCTGAGCAAGCTGGGCCTTTTGAAAGTGAACCCTGATGTAAAGGCCACGGAACTCACCGTCAACGATATTACGGAAAACCCGAAACACCTGCAGATCGTGGAACTGGAAGCTGCCCAGCTGCCCCGGAGCCTGGATGACACTGTTGCTTCCATCATCAACGCTGGCTATGCCAATTCCGCCGGCCTCTCCACGGACCTGGCCATTGCCAAGGAAGACAACACCAGCCCCTATGTGAACATCATCGCCGCCCGGGAAGAGGACAAGGACAACCCCACCTACAAGAAGTTCGTCCAGATCTTCCAGAGCCAGCCGGTAAAGGACTATATCCTGGAAAACTGCAAAGGCAATCTGGAACCGGCCTGGTAAAAAAAGAAAGGAGAGGATTCCTGTGACAGAAGAAAAATATACAGCCCATCTCCAGCGGTTCATCCAGTGCGCCACCGTCTCCAACGCCAATGTGGACCAGGTGGACTGGAGCCAGTTCGAGAAACTCCATGCAGCCTTCCGAGAATTCTATCCTCACATCTTCCGCCTGATGGAAGTGGACAAGGTGGGCCAGGCGGGTCTCCAGTTCTATTTGGAAGGAAGCGGCAGCGGGAAGAAACCCCTGCTGCTCATGGCCCATCAGGATGTGGTGGAAGTGGGGGACGGTCGCCAGTGGACCTTCGATCCTTTTGGAGGCGAAATCATCGACGGCTGCATCTGCGGCCGGGGCACCACCGACTGCAAGCACTTGCTGCTGGCGGAACTGGAAGCGGTGGAAACCCTGCTGGCAGAAGGCTGGCGGCCGTCTTACGACCTATACCTGTCCCTGGGCTACAGCGAGGAAGTATACCTGGAAAATGATGTGGATGGAGCGGAAAAGCTCACCCGGCACCTGGAAGAGAAGGGCGTCCGGCTGGGCACCGTGGTAGACGAAGGGGGCGGTCTGTTCCCTTCGGGGAATCTCCTGGAAGCTCGGATTGGGCTGGCGGAAAAATCTCCGGTGAACTTTGAAATCTGGAAGGACTCTCCCGGAGGCCATTCCAGCCGACCCGGAAAAGGGACCGCTTTGGGGACTTTAGCCAAAGCCATTGTGGCCATCGAAAGCCATCCGTTTCCCTACCGGCTCACCCCTCTGGCCAAAGCTCAGCTGGCGGGGATGGCCGCTCTGAAGGAGGGACGGACAAAGGAAATCTTCCTGGAACCGGAGGCACACTGGGAAGAACTGTGCCGGCTGGCCCAGGATGATCCGGCTCTGGATGCCCTGCTCCATACCACCATCGCCTTTACTATGGCGGAAGCCAGCAAGCAGCCCAATGTACTGCCCAGCCATGCAGCTGCCCAGATGAGCGTCCGGGTACTCCAGGGGGATACGGTGGAATCTTGTGAACGGTATTTCCGCCAGTTCCTGCCGGAAGGGGTGGAGATCCGCCATGTTTCTGGGAAGGATCCTCTCCCGGCCTCGGATCCGGAAAGCCATGGAGTGGAGGCGGCGGAACAGGCCCTGCAGGAACAGTACGGAAACCGGGTGCGGACCGTACCCTTCCTGATGCTGGGAGGCACCGACAGCCACTATTATCGGCGGATCGCTGACAATGTGATGCTGTTCTCCGGCTATGTGGAGGATCCCCGCTGGGGAGCTGCCCACCAGGTAGACGAAAAGATTCCCGCCGACGCCCTGCAGGGCAGCGTGGAGTTCTTCAAGAGATTTTTGAAAAAGTATTGAGAAAAAGGGGGGCTGCTGCGGATCATGTGCAGCAGCCCCCCTTTACAAAGGAGCAAGCCATGGAACTGCTTTACCAAGTAGATGGGGATCATGCCGGGTGCTGTGTGCGCCAGGCGGCACGGGGCCCTCTGCACCTTTCCGAAAAACTTTGGCGGAGGATCAAATGGAACGGCACCATCACTGTGAATGGGTCACTGGTCAGGAGTCCCTCCCACAGGCTGGAAGCCGGAGACCGGCTGGTCCTCCGCTGGGAAGAAACGGCGGCGGTGATCCCGGTCCAGCTGCCCCTTTCCATTTTGTATGAAGATGAAGACCTGCTGGCTGTGGACAAACCGGCGGCCATGCTGATCCATCCTACCTGGGCAGGGGCACGGGATACCCTGGTCCAGGCAGTGGGAGGCTATTTCCGCAGGACGGGACAGGCCTGCGGCATCCATCCCCTGTACCGGCTGGACCGGGACACCACCGGCATCCTGCTGGTGGCCAAATCTGCCTTCGCCAAACATGCCCTGACCAAGAGTCACAGCCAGATTTACCGGGAATATCTGGCCATCTGTGAAGGCCGTCTGGAATATCCCCGGGGCCGGATTGCTCACCCTATCGGACGGGCGGAAGAAGGTGTGGATCGGTGGACCGTGCGTCCCGACGGCCGGCCTGCGGTAACGGACTATGAAATCCTGGCAGAAGGGGAGGAGTATACGGTGCTCCTGATCCATCTCCTCACCGGCCGTACCCACCAGATCCGGGTCCATTTCGCCCACGAAGGACATCCTCTTTTGGGAGATCCTTTGTATGGGAAAACGCACTCCATCCTGCAGCGTCAAGCCCTCCACGCCTGGACCGTCCGGTTCTGCCATCCCCGGACTGGAAAAGAACTGTTTCTCCAGGCACCGGTGCCGGGGGATATGAGAAAAGGAGCTGCTGCATGTGCAGCAGCCCCGTCAGCAGCCGCTGACCGCTGAACGTTGGCCTCTATTTTATCTTTACCGGTACTTTTTTCCCGATCCATAGGGAATCAGGGGTTACTTGGCAGTCATAGGCCAGGAGATGGACGCCGGCCTCTTGGGCGTCCAGGAGAGCTTGGCCGAAATCCGGATCTGTTTTCCAGTTGGGTTCGAAATGGTCCACGTTTTCCATCTGGATCACCAGGAACACATAGGCTCCGTATCCTTCCCGGCCGGCTCGGATCAGTTCGTGGAGGTGCTTGGCCCCCCGGGCGGTAGGGGCATCGGGGAAGCGGACCACCCCATTTTCTTCCAAGGTAACGCCCTTGACTTCCAGGAAGGCTTTCCGGCTGCCCTGTTCCAGATAGAAGTCGAAGCGGGACTGGTCATACCGGTATTCCGGCTGGATCCGGGTCAGACCGGGGAGACCACCCTGTTCCAGCCATTCTTGGACCACTTTGTTGGGGGCTTGGGAATCCATGTTGATCAGCCGGGTCCCTTTTTCCACGGCCACCAGGTCATACTTGGTCTTCCGTTTGGGATTTCCGCTGGCTGTCAGGTAGACCCTGGCCCCGGGGACCAGCAGTTCCCGGCAGCGGCCGGTATTCTTCACATGGCAGGTTTCTTCCCGGCCACTGATCTCCACCTGGGCGATGAATCGATTGGGCCGGGCCAGGAACCGGCCGGATGTAATGTTGGGATAGTGCATAGGGTATTGAGGAGTCCTTTCTTTTTTTACCACACTTTCAGGCACTCCAGGTCGTTGGGGATGAACAGATTCCCCTTGTAATATGTTTTCCCTTCGGCGGTGTAGAGGGCCTTCCGCTGGGGAAGGCAGGTGTCTTCCGTGTGGTACAGGATCAGATTGGGGACCTGGAGCCGGTCCCCATTTTCACAGGCTTCCCGGACCGTGGAGTGATGCTTTTCATAGGGACGGAACCGTTCCCGGTCCCGGTAGAGACAGAAGGCCTCGTGGAGCAGCCACTGGCTCCCGGCCAGCCGGGTGAAATTGGCGTCGTTCAGAGGTTCATCCCCGCAGCAGCCCAGCTTGTGCCCATTGCTTTCCAGAGTATAGCCGAACTGCCGGGCCTTGGTGGAATGGATGTCGAAAAAGGTCACATCCCAGCCACGGATCTTCCGGGTCTCCCCGTCTTCCACCGGGATGAAATGGAGCCGGGTATCCAGGAATCCCAGATCCCCTGGATCCAGCAGCAGAGCTGCCGTGGAGCGGAGCAGATGGATCACTTCCTCATGGCCATAGATCCGGGCTTCCCCCACATAAGTCCCCCGTTTCATAGCCTTGACGATCATCCGGATGAGCCAGAACACCCCCAATACATGGTCCATGTGCCGGTGGGTCACAAAGATGTCCTTGATCTTCTGCCAGGGGAGACGGGCCCGCTGGAGCTGCCGCAGGATCCCGTTGCCCCCGCCCCCGTCCACCAGAAGGTACCGTTCATTCTGCCGCAGGACGTAGCAGGTGTTGTAGCAGCGGGTGGAGATGGCATGCCCCGTGCCCAAAAAAAGAATTTCCATAAGTCGCTTTTCCTTCCGTAGAGTTGTCTATAGTATACCCTATGGAACCAGTAGAAGAAAAGAGGGCGGGGAAAAATGAAGCCGTGAAAGAATGGCTTTTCATTTTTTTACAGCCTCATTTTTCACAAAGGCCAGGAATTCTCCTAAGGCTGGATGAGTCCGGGGATCCTGGAGCCACACCAGGTTGATGCTGGCCGCGGGGACTCCTTGGAGGGGAATGGCTGCCAGCTCCTTTTCCACTTGGGCGAATTCTTCAGAAAGGAACCCTACCCCGGCACCGGAGCGGATATAGGATAGGATGGTGAACACCTGGCTGGTCTGGTGGAGGATCTGGGGTTCCGTCCGGGCTTGGGCGAAGAGCCGGCGGAGGTAGCGGGTCTGGCCGAAGGTATCCGGGAACAGCACCAGGGGCTGGTCGGCCAAGTCCTGGAAGGATACTTCCTTTTTCTGGGCCAGGGGATTGTCCGGAGCGGTGAATAGTTCCAGCCGGCTCTTTTTCAGCACTCGGCAGTGGTAAGGAGGCAGGGGCAGATGATTGGTGACGCACAGGATCAGGTCCAGTTCCTGACGGTCCAGGAGGCCGTAGAGTACACTGGCGGTATCTTCTACCGTCCGGAGCTGGAAATGGGGATGGGCTGCCAAAAATTCCCGGTGGAGCTGGGGAAAGATGGTATTCCCGCACATGGGGACTACTCCGATCCGCAGGATCTGCCGGCCGGTCTTTAGGGAAGCTGCCAATTTTTCCAGTTCTTCGCTTTCTTTCAGCCAGCGCTGGCAGCCTTCCCACAGCTTCCGGCCTTCTGGGGTCAAAGAAATGGTGCTGTGCTGCCGTTCGAACAGGGCCACCCCGCAGTCCTGTTCCAGTTCTTTGATGGTTTTGGAGACGGCGGGCTGGGAGATGTGCAGTTTTTCTGCCGCCCGGGAGAACGTCCCCCACTGGCAGACCGCAGCAAATGTGGGGATCAGGGATAGACGCATGGACATCCGCCTTTCTTAAAATATAACCTACAGTTATGTAAAACAACAAATTGATAGTTCACAAAGTTATCCTAATAGAGTATAACAGGAGCATCAGAAAAAAGAAAGGTGCGATACAGATGAAAAAAGGCTATGCACGGATCAATGATCCCTTTTTGAATAAAGGTACGGCATTTACGGAAGAGGAACGGGAACAATTCGGCTTGGTGGGAATCCTGCCTCCTGTGGTCCAGACGCTCCAGGAACAGGTGGACCAGGCGTATGGGAATGTCCGGAACAGGGAAGGGGTCAGCGCCAAACGCCATTACCTCATGAACCTGTTCAGCCGGAACCGGACCCTGTTCTATGCCCTATTCCAGCAGCATGTGAAGGAATTCATGCCCATTGTGTACGATCCGGGGATTGCGGAAAGCATCCGGAACTACAGTGATTTCTTCGTGACGCCCCAGAATGCGGTGTACCTTTCTATCGACCGGCAGGACCAGTTGGAACAGGCTCTGGTGAACGGAGCAGAAGGCCGCCGGATCCGGCTCATGGTGGTCACTGACGGGGAAGCCATCCTTGGCATCGGAGACTGGGGAACCAACGGGGTCAGCATCTCCACCGGGAAGCTGATGGTCTATACGGCGGCAGCCGGCATCGATCCCTCCCAGGTGCTGCCCGTGGTGCTGGACGCCGGGACCAATCGGCAGAGCCTGCTGGAAGATCCCCTCTATTTGGGGGTGCGCCACAGCCGGGTGAAAGGGGAAAAGTACCTGGCCTTCGTGGACCGGTTCGTAGCCACGGCGGAGCGGCTCTTCCCGGGGCTGTACCTCCATTTCGAAGATTTCGGCCGGGACCATGCGGCTCAACTGCTGGATAAATACAAAAACGCCCATCCCGTGTTCAATGACGATATCGAAGGGACGGGGATCATTACTTTGGCTGGGATCCTGGGAGGCCTGGCCATTACGGGAGAAAAGCTCCGGGACCAGAAATACCTGTGCTTCGGAGCAGGGACGGCCGGCTGCGGCATCGTCCGGCGGATCTATCTGGAAATGCAGGAACAAGGGCTGACCGCGGAAGAAGCCCGGCAGAGATTCTACCTGGTGGACAAGCAGGGCCTGCTCTTTGACGATATGGAAGACCTGACACCGGAACAGAAGCCCTTTGCCCGGAAGCGGGAGGAGTTTGCTCCTGGGGCCCGGCTGGACACTCTGGAAAAAGCAGCGGCCGCCATCCATCCCACCATCCTGGTGGGGACCTCCACCTGTGCCGGCGCCTTTACAGAATCCATCGTCCGAGAAATGGCTTCCCACTGCATCCGTCCCATGATCTTCCCCTTGAGCAATCCCACGGAACTGGCAGAAGCCAAAGCCTCTGACTTGATCCGTTGGACGGAAGGGCGGGCCCTGGTAGCCACCGGGATCCCCTCGGAACCGGTGGAATATAATGGTGTCTCTTACGCCATCGGCCAGGCCAACAATGCCCTGATCTATCCGGGGCTGGGGTTGGGGGTCATTGCCAGCCAGGCCCGGCTCCTCACCGACGGGATGATTTCTGCCGCCGCCCATTCCTTGGGGGGCATCGTGGATCCGGCCCAGCCCGGTGCTGCCGTCCTGCCGCCGGTTTCTCGGCTCATGGATTTTTCCGAAACGGTGGCCGCTGCGGTGGCAGGAGAAGCTCGGAAGGAAGGCCTGGCCGGGAAGGAATTTTCCGATCCCCAGACGCTGGTCCGGTCCGCCAAATGGACACCGGTCTACTGAGCACCGGAAAAGTTTCCAATTTTTTCTTTTTCCGAACAATTTAAATGAGGTACAATAAAAAAATCTGATGAAATTCTAAAGAAAGAAGGATGTATCTCTTGACCGTTTCGAAAAAATGGAAACAACTGTCCCTTTGTATCTTCCTGGGAATCACTTTCTTCCTGATCCCGGCCCCGGGGGATCTTGCTCCTGCCGGCTGGCATGTGTTCGGCATCTTTGCCGCCACCATTGTGGGATTGATCCTGAAGCCCCTGCCCATGGGGGCGGTGGCTCTCCTTTCCCTGACGGTCCTGTGCCTGACCCACACTTTGGAACTGGAGGAGGCCCTCAGCGGGTTTTCCAATTCCACCATCTGGCTGATCGTGACGGCCTTCTTCATTTCCCGGGGCATCATCAAGACCGGCCTGGGAGAGCGGATCGCTTATCTGTTTGTGGAGCGCTTCGGGAAAAGGACCCTCTTTTTGGCCTATTCCCTCATTGCCAGCGATGTCCTGATGGCCCCGGCCATGCCCAGCAACACGGCCAGGGCGGGAGGGATCCTGGCTCCCATCGTGAAATCCTTGGACCTGGCCTTCGATTCTGATCCGGAAAAGGGGACGGAAGATCGGCTGGGGCGGTTCCTGGTCCCTGCCATCTTCCACACCGATCTGGTCATTTCTGCCATTTTCCTCACTTCCATGGCAGCCAATCCCATGGCGGTCAGCTTTGCAGGGAGCGTGGCCGGAGTCCAGATGACCTGGGGCGGTTGGCTGGCTGTTTCCTGGCTGCCCGGAGTGGTTTCTGTGCTCCTGGTCCCGCTGCTCCTGTACCGGCTTTTTCCGCCTCGGCTGAAGGAAACCCCGGAGGCGCCGGCCTTTGCCCGGCAGAAACTGAAAGAGATGGGTCCTCTGAAAAAAGAAGAAAAGGCCATGGTGGCCATTTTCCTGCTCCTCATCCTCCTGTGGGCGGGGGGACACAGCCTGGGCATCCATGAAACTCTCACAGCCTTCATCGGCCTCTGTCTGCTGCTCCTGACCGGGGTGCTGGAATGGGAGGACGTAAAAGGGGAGAAAGGGGCTTGGGATACCCTGGTCTGGTTCTCTGTCCTGGTGATGCTGGCCAACCAGATGAATGCCAAGGGGATGATCCCCTGGTTCAGCCGGGAGATGGGGCTCCTGGTATCCGGTGCCGGTGGCTTTACGGCCATGACGGTGCTGGCCCTCATCTATTTCTATTCCCATTATCTTTTTGCCAGCGGTACCGCTCATGTGAGCGCTATGTATGCTGCATTTCTCAGCGTCATGGTCAGCGCTGGGGCACCCTCTGCCATGGGGGCCTATGTGCTGGCCTGGTTCAGCAGCATGTTCGGCTGCCTGACCCATTACGGCTGCGGTCCGGCTCCCATCTTTTTCGGTATGGGCTGCCTGACCCAGAAAGAATGGTGGAAAACCGGTTTCCTCCTGTCCCTGTTCCACCTTGCCGTCTGGGGCGGCTTGGGCTGCCTGTGGGGAAAGGTGATAGGGGTGTGGTAAAGTGTGAAAAGGGGGTGCTGCGCGTGCAGCACCCCCTTTTTCCGTGCTATAATGGAACCATCGATGACAGAAAAGTACCACTTGTCTGGGAGAACTTTCATGAAAGAGATGGAAAATACAATCAATTTATGGGAATCGCTCCAGGAGGCGGTGCGCACGCCGGCCTTCTGCAAAGCTGTAGGCCTTACCTTGGAACAGGTACAGCAGCAGCTCAAAGCCTGCCGTCTGGAGGAAGCCTGTCCCCTCCTGGAAAGCACCGCCGATCCCCAAGGCCGGTTCTCTGCCTCGGCTGCTTTGGAGATCCTCCGAGGCTTCCTGCCGGTCCTGGCGGATGAACCGCCCCAAGGCTGGCTGTCTGACTGCTACCAGTATCTGCTCCGTCAGATCTTCCCGGAAACCACGGAACCGGAGCCTCCGGAAGCCGCCCTCCGCTACGGAGCCGGACGGCGGACCCTGCTCCAGCTCCTCCGGGGCCTGTACCATTACGAAAAGCTCCGCTGTCCCTTCGATCCCCGGATGAACATTGCCCTGCTGCCGGTGAAAGAAGTCCGGAAGGAACATTATACCCGGGAATATCTGCGGTTCTGCACCTTGGTCCGGGACCGGTATTTGTACGAATTCATGCGCCTGGGGACGGAAGTGACTCCCTTCAATACCTTGGGGCATATCGGCGGGGTGTCCTATGTGGCGGTGTTTATGGCCCGGCAGCTCCACAAACAGGGGGTGCCGGTGGATGTGGCCCTCATTGCCGGGGCTGCGGCAGTCCATGATATGGGCAAATACGGCTGCAAGAAAGGAGAGGAGAAACGAGTCCCCTACCTCCATTATTATTATACGGACCTTTTCTGCGAACGGGAAGGGCTGCCCCAGATGGGGCACATTGCTGCCAACCATTCGGTGTGGGATCTGGAATTGGAGAACCTGTCTGTGGAATCCCTGCTGCTGATTTATGCAGATTTCCGGGTGAAAAGCTTCCGGGATCAGGATGGGAAGGAAGTGGTCCGTTTCTACACCCTCCGGGAAGCCTTTGACGTAATCCTCCGGAAGCTGGACGATGTGGATGGGGCCAAGCGCCAGCGCTACCAGAAGGTGTATATGAAACTGGCGGATTTCGAGGCCTATATGGAAGAAATGGGGGTCACCACGGAACTGCCGGCTGATTTTGCCTCGGCACCGCGCCAGGAAAAAGTCCGGCCCCGGCGGGAAAATGTCCTCCTGGAAGGAGAAGAGGTGGTCCGCCAGCTGAAATATGCCGCCATTGCCCACAACATCCGGCTCATGAGCCTTTTCCGCAGCGAGCGGGATTTCGGCAACCTGATCGAAGCCGCCCGCAGCGAGCAGAACTGGAAGAACCTTAGAGCCTATATCAGCATCTTTGAAGAATATTCCACTTACATGACGGAACGGCAGAAGCTGATGACTCTCCAGTTCCTGTATGAGCTCCTGAGCCACCAGGAAGAGGATATCCGAGTCCAGGCAGCCACTCTCATGGGGAAGATCGTAGCCAATTTCAACGAACGCTACACCAAGGAACTGCCACAGGGGGTGCTGCTGCCCCGGAAGAAGGTCACCAACCAGACCTTGTTCCGGCAGTACCTGGACCAGATCATCGATCCGGAGCGGCGCTATACCCAGCAGCACAAGAACCGGATCGGCTCCTGTCTGGGACCCTTTGTCCGGTCGGTGCTGGCCACCCGGTACCAGCGGCTGGGGACGGCCCAGGCCAACATCGCCGAAGAAGAGCATCCCACTGCTCCCTATCTGGACGTGCTGGCGGGCTGGTATCAGCTGCCGGCGCCTACTCCGGAACAGCGGATGACCCTGCTCCAGGCCCTGCTGTTCCTCCGTCCGGAAGATCTCACTAGGGAATTTTGCCAAAAAGTAGAGCAGACACTGGAAGAAGCGGCGAGGGATCCCATCTTCATTGTGCGGATCGGAGCCCTTTATGCTGCCCACTATCTCTTCGGGGAAAAAGCAGGAAAAGGAACCTTCGTCCTCCAGCTGCTCCGGACCATGGACCTGCCGGAAGATCCCCAGGCTTTTGCCGAAAGGGAAAGCAGCCTCTTCCTAGAAGACTTGAAAAGTGGGGTCCACTGGATGATCAAGATGGCCAACATCCATCTCATGTGCCACGCCCTGCTGCACCGGAAAGAACCGGGGAATGTGATGCACTTGGGGATGCATCTGTGCAACTTGGTGAAGGTCAGCGAATACCTGGCCGTGCGCCAGGCGGCCGGGGAAGCACTTCTGGAGATCGCCGACTCCATGACTTACGCCCAGCGCAACGAAATGGCGGTGGAGCTGTTCAACGGCCTGGAAATCGGGGACCTGCAAATCACCAAATACGTGCCGGAATACCTGGGCCGGATGATCTTGAAGCTGCTGCCGGAGGAACTGGATGAATTCCTCTCTTCCCTCCGGGAAGACATGGATTCCACCAATTTCCAGCTGGCCGGGGCGGCGGTGGATACCATGGGGGTAGTGCTGGAAAATTTCCAGGCATTTGCAGATCGGTTCCCCGGAGCGGGGGGAGAAAACGAAAAACGCCAGCTCCGGCTGCTCTACGCCATCCTCCGGGCCTTTGCCCATTACAACCGGGAACTGAGCCGGGATGCTTTCCGGGACCTGGCCGCCTACGTGTTCCGCAGCCGGCAGATGTCGGATGGCCGGAAGGATTTCCTTTTCCTCCACAGCTGCAAGAAGATCTGGGTGCTCCTCAACGAAAATACTGAAGGGAAACTGGATTTCTACAGCAATGCGGCGGTCCTGAACCATTTGTACCGATACATCGGCCGGGTGGAAGCCCAAGGGGGCGGCTTCGCCTTCCCCGCAAAGCGGAAGGTCTGCTTCTACCCCGGCACCTTCGATCCCTTCAGCAGCGGACACAAAGCAGTGGCCCGGCGGATCCGGGATATGGGGTTTACAGTGTATCTGGCCCTGGATGAATTCTCCTGGTCTAAACACACCCAGCCCCGGCTCATGCGCCGGAAAATCATGAACATGTCCGTGGCGGATATGGAGGACATCTATCCCTTCTCGGAGAACCTGCCGGTGAACATCGCCAACCCGGAAGATATCCGGAAACTGAAGGCAATCTTTGCCCACAAGGAACTGTACCTGGCTGTGGGATCCGATGTGGTGGAAAATGCCTCGGCTTACCGGCTGGAGCCGGCGGAAGATTCCATCCATTCGGTGAACCATATCATATTCCAGAGGGAGACTCGGGAAAATTCCAACTGGTACACGGATGCTCCGGCCCGGCAGGAACAGGAAAAGACCGCGGAAAAGAAGATCCAGGGAAAGATCCTCCATCTGCGGCTGGATAAATTCTACGAGGATGTGAGTTCCACCCGGATCCGGGAGAATATCGATCAGAACCGGGATATTTCCGCTCTCATAGACCCGGTGGCCCAGAACTTCATCTATGCCAACAATTTGTATCTCCGGGAACCTGCCTATAAGCACATCTTGGAAGCCAGGGAAATCGGCATCGGAGAATTCCGGCCCCGGAAAGGGGAGGAATTGCCCCATCTTCCGGAACTCTTGGAAGGAAAGGGGACGGACGGCCTGCTGCTCCGGCGCTATCTGGAATGGCGGGGCGAAGACGGCCGGCCGAAGGTCTTTACCCAATATGTGGACAGCGGGGAACGGGGGAAACATCTGGCGGCTTTCGGAGCGGTGCACCAGGTGCCGGTCCGGGAACTGCTCCTGGAATTCCAGGATCCCCAGGCGGCAGAACACATCCGGGAAGAAGCTTCTGGGCGCATTGCGGCCCTGGGGTATTTTGCGGTCAGCGGGGACAGTCCCATCTCCCATCCAGGACAGATTCTCCTGACGGAGATGATGACGGAACTGATCAACCGGGATTTCACCTATGTGGTTTACCATCCGGTGGATCCTTCCGGCTATCGGGAAGAGGCCATCGGAGCCTTGGTCCGCCAGGGCTTCGTGGATATCGCTCCGGAAGGGGCGTCCCATCCCCTTTATGCCGTCCAGATCAAATCCCCGGTGGTATTGTTCCGGGATGTGGAAACCACCATCAAGAATCCCTTCAACAAGAATCCCCGGGTGCTCCGGGCCCTGGATCGGGCCCACAACAATCTCCTGCGGGTGCTCCGGCGGCTCTATCCGGGGAAACTGATCCTTTCCTTCAACCCCAGCGCCATGCACTACCGGATCATCCAGAAAGTAGCCCGGCTCAATGGGGTCTCCACCTTGGAAGATCCCAAGAAACGGCGGGGACCCTACATGTCCGTCCCCTTCGGGAAGGCCCTCAGCGATGTGCTGGTGCCTAACACGGTAACCAAAGCCCTCCATATCGAAAAGTACTTCAATCGGGCCGTGAAGGGGTTTACCTTGGCGGAAGCTCATCATTACGCTACCGTGGACAACCAGGTGAAGACCATCCGGTCCTTCCGCCGGCCGGTGATCCTCATCGACGATCTGCTGGAAAAAGGGCATCGGATGCGGATGCTCACGCCCTATCTGAAAAAGAACGACGTGGAAGTCCGGGAAGTATTGGTGGGGGTCATGACCGGCTATGCCATGGACCTGATGGCCCAGCAGGGCCTCCACTGTGAAAGCGCTTACTTCCTGCCGTCCCTGGAACTGTGGCTCAACGAGCGGGACTGCTATCCCTTCATCGGCGGGGACAGCATCGATAATGCCAACAACTACAGCGGTTATGACCGGAATCCTTCGGTGAACCTGATCCTGCCCTATGTGAAGCCAGAATTCATCTGCGGCGGAGAGGCGGACGCGGTGAACCTCTATTCCCTTACCTGTCTCCAGAATGCCCGGCTGATCATGGAGACCCTCCAGGACGAATACCAGGCCCTGTATGAAAAACGGCTCACTTTGAAGCGGCTGGGAGAAGTGCTTTCCGTGCTCCGGATCCCGGATATGGATATCGGGGTGAAATTCGACGCCAACATGGACCCCACCCGTTTCATCGACAACGACATCGAACGGCTGGTGCGGCTGCGCTGGGGAGAAGGCGGCATCCGGCTGCAGGAAAGGAACCGGGGTGGCGAATGAGCCGGTCCATTGGAAAGGAGCGAAAGAGATGGAAAAAGAATGGTATCATATCAGCGATTTGCCGAAAGAAGTGGGGGTTTCCCATCCCCTATCCCTGGCTGGACGGCCGGCGCTCCCGGCCAAGAAACGGGTGCACATCCTGGCCCTGGGGGATGTGGGCCGGACCATGCTCCTGGGGCTCCGGCTCCTGGGGGCGGACCAGATTGCTTCCATCGGTCTCTGCGACCTGGACGAAAAAAACCTCCAGCGGCTGGAAATCGAAATCAACCAGATCCGCTATCCCTTCCCCACCGAGGAACAAGTGCTGCCTCCTGTGGACATCATACCGGAAGACCGGCTCTTTGCCTGCGATGTGTTCATCTTCTGTGCCACCAAGGGCACGCCTCCCATCGGGGCTAAGGGGGATATGCGGATGATCCAGTTGGAGGCCAACCGTGAGCTGGTCCGGCATTTCGGAGAACTGGCTCGGAAGGCGGCTTATAAGGGGCTGGCCTGCATCGTCTCCGATCCCGTGGACAACCTGTGCCGGGCCTTTTGGGAAAGCTCCGGCCTGGCGCCCTGGCAGGTCCAGGGGTACGGGCTGGGGGTCATGCACGCCCGGGCCTGCTACTATGCGGAAAAGGATCCCCAGCTGAGCCATTATCTTACGGAAGGACGGGCTTTCGGACCCCATGGCCAGGACCTGGTGATCGCTGACAGCCTGGAACAGTACGATGATGCCCTCTCCCGGGAACTGACCCGAAAGACAGTGGCCTGCAACCTGGAAGTCCGGGCTCTGGGATATAAGCCCTATCTGGCGCCGGCTCTTTCCAGTGCGGCCCTTTCCATCCTGCTGACCCTCCGAGGGGCCTGGCATTACGGATCCCTGTATCTGGGTGACCAGGAAGAGGGAGCTTTCTTGGGCCTGAAGAACCGGCTGACGGAAACAGGTTTCGAATATGAGGATCCGGCTCTTTGCCCCGCCCTTTACGGACGGATCCGCCAGGCCTATCTGAATCTGTGCCGGATGAAGTGACCGGCTGCTGCAGGAAGGGATTGCTATGTTCTATGTGATCAAGCTGGGATGGCAGGAAGAAGAGGATACCGGGCGGGTGGACCGGGTGCTGGCCAGGGCCCTCCGGGACCATCCTCATCAGGTGGTGGGGACAGCTGCGGAATTTGCCCGGCTCTTCCCGGAAGAGGGCCCTAGGGGACCTCAGCGGCTGCTTTTTGTGGTGAACCTGGCCCGGGGCGGCATGAGCCTGGGGTTCGCCAAGCTCATTGCCTATGTTTCCCAGCACCGGCACTGCCTGGAAAACTGCGTGGGCAGCGTTGTGGTGGACGGGGCGGAGGAACTATTCACCAAGAAGGCCGGCCGGGAGATGATTTTCCTGGCCAACCGGTCCGGCTGCAGCTTCCCCGGCGCTCCCCTTGTGGAAGCTACTGGTTCCCTGTACAATTTCAACATCCAGGCCAAGCTCCAAGGAGTGGACAACCTGGAAGCCTACGAAAATGCCGTGGAACGGCTGGTGAGACAGCTCCTGGCCTTCCAGGGGGCTCCGGTACCGGAAGGGGGAAAGCACCGGATCGCCCTGTTCCATGCCAGCAGCCGGAAGACCTCCAACACCCTGCTCCTTTGGAGCCTGGTCCGCCGTGCCATGGGCAGCCGGGCCCTGGTGCGGGAAGTGAACCTGCGGAACGGCACCGTGGTGGATTGCCGGGGCTGCAGTTACGAAGCCTGTCTTCATTTCGGGGAGCAGGGGGATTGTTTTTACGGGGGCGTCATGGTGGAAGAAGGGTATCCTGCCATCCGGGAAAGCGATACCCTGGTGTTCTGCTGTCCCAATTACAATGATGCGGTGAGCGCCAACATCATGGCTTTCTTCAACCGGATGACCGCTCTGTACAGGAAAGATTTCCTGGAATTCGCCAAAAAGCGGGTCTTTGCCCTGGTGGTCTCCGGCTACAGCGGAGGAGACATCGTGGCGGAGCAGATCATCGATGCCCTGAACTGCAACAAGAGGTTCCTCCTGCCGCCCCATTTCGCCCTGATGGAGACCGCCAACGATCCGGGAAGCATCCTCCTGAATGAGGGAGTGGAGCAAAGGGCGCAAGAGATGGCGGAGAGGATCGCAGGGAGTCCGGAGTCAGAAGCCTCAAGATAAGAGCCGCCTAGTTGGCCGAATCCTTTTGATTGCAGAGGATCCAAGTTGGAATCATCGAAATAGTACTGTCCAGAAAAGACAGTACTATTTTTATTTATCTTTATAGAAATATGAATTTACAAACTGCTGAAAAATCGGGAAAAATAATAAATTTAATGAAAGGGTAAGTCCGTCAGATTAAAAAGAAATGTCTAAAAATTCTAGTAAAACCTATTGCATTTTTTGTGGGAAAGAGGTATATTGTTGTCGACAAGAATTGTCGACAACAGTTGTCGAGCAAAATGGGAGGCGGAAAAAATGATCGCAATAATTGCAATCGTAATGATCGGTATCATGATGTTCGTCCTGATGAGGAACAAGGCTCACCCGGTAATTGCCTTTTCCATCCTGCCAATCCTGGCCGGGATCGTACTGGTATTTACCGTCGGGGTCAACGGACCCAAAGGAGAGATCCTCAGCATCAGCGACCAAATCGGTGTTGTCATTGAAAAATGGGCAGCCGGCGGTGTGAAGACCACCATGTCCAACGCAACTCTGTTCATCTTCTCCATCATGTATTTCGGGATGATGAGCGACGCCGGGATGTTCGATCCTATCGTCCATGGGCTGACCAAGATTTCCGGGAGCGACCCTGTGAAGGTGTATTTGACCACCTGTCTGATCGCTCTGGTGTCCCAGGCTGATGGTGCTACGGCTACCACCTACCTGGTTACGATTCCTGCCATGTTGCCTTTGTTCAAGAAACTGAAACTGAATGTGCTGAGCATGCTGTGCTTGATCGGTGTGACCACCGGGAACTGGAACATGGTTCCTTGGGGCGGCACCATCATCCGTACTGCTACCACTGTGACCAACCTGGGCACCCCGGCAACCCCGAACGGCCTGTGGATCAAGATCCTCCCCACCGAACTCTTAGGTATGGTGCTGGCACTGGCCCTGTCCGTCTGGTTCGGCATGCTGGACCGGAAACGCCTGACCAAGGAATACGGTCCTGATTACTTCAAGAACATCGCTCTGGACGGCCCGCAGATCGACCAGGAAACAGACGACCTGAAACGGCCGAACCTGCTGGCCTTCAACCTGATCCTGACCATCGCCGTGATCGTATCCATGGTGGTCACCAAAGTCCCTGCTTACTTGGCCTTCATGTTGGGCACCGGCATCGGCGCCTTCGTGAACTACCGCGGCCTGGCTACCCAGACCAAAGTCCTGGAAAACCATGCCAGCACTGCCATCGGTACGGCATCCACTTTCCTGTGCGCCGGCGTATTCCTGGGTATCTTCAAGGATTCCGGCATGACCCTTGCTCTGGCTAACCTGATTCTGGGCGTCCTGCCTCATGCTCTCCTGATCCACGCAGGCCGTATCATCGGTATCCTGGGTTCTGTGGTCGGTCTGGTATTCAGCCCGGATCTGTACTACTACTCTCTGCTGCCGGTTGTGGGCGAAGTGGTGAAGGCCGTTGGGGGCAGCCCCGAAAAAGTCGGCCTGGCCATGCTGATCGGCGAAAACATCGGTGTTCCTATTTCTCCCTGCGTACCGACCACGTTCCTGGCCATCGGCCTGGCTGGCGTACAGCTGAAGGATCACATCCTGTATTCTCTGAAATATGATCTGCTGGTATCCGCCATTATGGTTGTGTTTGCCATGATGATGGGTGTGGCTTGATGGAAAATCCGCTTTTGTGCAATAGATTTTAGGAGGTAATCAGTAATGGATGATGCAAAAGGTCTTTTGGAAGGTGTCGTTGTTCTGGATCTGACCCGGGTGCTGGCAGGGCCTTACTGCTGCGCTCTCCTGGCCGATATGGGGGCCACGGTGATCAAGATCGAGAACCCCAAAGGCGGGGATGATTCCCGTCACATGGGACCCTTCATCAACGACAACTCTGTATACTACGCCAACTTCAACCGCAGCAAATATGGCTGCACCATCAACTTCAAAGCTCCGGAAGGCAAAGAGATGTTCAAGGAAATGGTGAAACAGGCCGATGTGGTCATTGAGAACTACCGGCCCGGCACCATGGAGAAACTGGGCCTGGGCTATGACGATGTGCTGAGCAAGATCAATCCCTCCCTGATCTACGGTGCCGTTTCCGGCTTCGGCCAGACCGGCCCCTACAGCCAGCGGGCGGGCTATGACATCATCGGCCAGGCCATGGGCGGCATGATGAGCACCACCGGCTGGCCCGGTGGCGAACCCACCCGTGTAGGCACCCCCATCGGGGATGTATTGGGCGGCCTGAACCTGTGCATCGGCGTCCTGGCAGCCCTGGTGAACCGGGTAAAGACCGGCAAAGGTGAAAAAGTGGATGTGGCTCTGGTGGATTCCGTGGCCGCGGCTATGGAAAACATCACCATGATCTACCAGGCAACGGGCCGGATCCCTCAGCGGATCGGCAACCGGTACGAATCCACCTATCCGTACGATTCTTTCCCGGCCAAGGACGGCAACGTGATCATCGGTACCGCCAACAACAAGCTTTATGACATCCTCTGTGACGTGATGGGCAAGCCGGAACTGAAGACCGATCCCAAGTTCAAAGATGTGAAGGACCGGGTGGCCAACCATGTGGAAATGCGGAAGATCGTCTCCGACTGGACCAGCCAGTACACCATCGACGAAGTGGTGGAGACCTTGAACAAAGCCGGCGTGCCTTCCTGCCAGGTGAACACCCTGGACCGTCTGGTGAAGGAACCCCAGGTGGCCGGCGATCGGAAGATGTTCCCGGAAATGGATCAGCCGGGCATCGGCAAACTGAACATCACCGCCGCGCCCCAGCACTTCACCCGGACCAAGGCCTGCATCCGGAAAGCAGCTCCGCTCCTGGGCGAAGACAATGCAGCCATCTTCAAGAAGTTCCTGGGCTATGATACAGCGAAACTGGCCGAACTGAAAGAAAAGGGCATTATTTGAGAGAAAGGTACAAAATATCATGGGAAAACAAATTGAAATCGTCGAAGTGGGGCCCCGTGACGGGTTCCAGAACCTGAAAGAATACCTGCCGGCAGAGAAAAAGTTGGAAATCATCGATTCCCTGATCGCCTCCGGCGTAAAGCATATGCAGATCACTTCCTTCGTCCATCCCAAGGCCATCCCGCAAATGCGGGATGCGGCCCAGGTGGCAGAGACCTGCCTGAAGAAATATCCGGATTTGGACCTGTTCGCCCTGATTCCCAACTACAAGGGAGCAGAGAACGCCCGGAAAGTGGGTATGAAGAAGGTCACCAACGTGATCTCCCTCAGCGAATCCCACAACAAGGCCAACATCAACCGGACGAGAGACGAATCCTTCGAAGGATTGGAAAAAATCGTGAAGGATTTCTCCAAGGATATGGAAGTGTGCCTGGATGTGGCCACCGCTTTCGGCTGCCCCTTCGAAGGGAAGTTCTATGATGTGAAGCCTCTCTTGGCCTTCCTGAAACGGGGCCATGACATGGGAATCCGTTCCTTCACCCTGTGCGATACGGTGGGCCTGGCGGATCCGAAACAGGTCCGGGAATTTGTGAAAGCCTCCCTGGAAGAATTCCCGGATTCCCATTTCGAAGTCCACATCCACGATACCCGGGGCATGGGCCTGGTGAACACCCTGGCGGCTGTGGAAGCCGGCATCAGCGGTGTCCAATCCACCCTGGGCGGCTTAGGGGGCTGCCCCTTCGCACCGGGAGCTTCCGGCAACACGGCTACGGAAGATTTGGTGTTGATGTTCAACGAAATGGGCTACGACACAGGCATCGATTTTGCCAAGATCCTGGCCGCAGCCAAGAAAGAACATGCAGAAGTGGAGGGGAACTATTCCGGCCACAACATCAATATCCAGAACAATACCGGGTGCTGCACGCCTCCTCAGCAGCATAACGAGTAAATAGGAAGCAAGGGCTGTGAAAAGTACCGTACATTTTGTCGGTTATTTTTCACAGCTCTTTTTTAAAGCAATGTTAAATTATTTGTATTTGCGGAATCCTGAGACAAAAATGTGATATACTAAATAAAAAAGAGAAAAAAAGAGAAAGCAGGTGAAGTTGGATGGAAATCTATGAGATGCCCCGGTTGGAGGGAGAAACCAACAGCGATTACGTATATCGGAGCCTCCGGGAAAGCATCATCCGGATTACGCTCCGGCCGGGGGAAATCATCAGTGAACCCCTGCTGCAGAATTACTTCCAGATGAGCCGCAGTCCCATCCGGGAAGCCCTCAGCATCCTGAAACACGAAAATCTGCTTTCCGTGGCTCCCAAATCCCGCACCCAGGTGGTGCTCATGAACAAGCGCCTCCTGATGGAAAGCCGCTATCTCCGGTGCGTCATGGAAGAAAAAATCCTCAAACGGATCCTGGAAAAAGATACGGAACCCCTTCAGCAGCAACTGAAGAAAATCATGGACGAAGCGGAAGACGCCATGAAGCATCGGTCTTCCGCTGTTAAAGTCATTTTTGACTATGACAGCCTGTTCCACCGGACCGTCTTCGAATTCGCCGGCTTCAGCTACCTATGGGATATGATCCGCACCTATAACATCCAGTACAGCCGGTTCCTGAACCTGTATGTGGAAGAAAAGCTCTATGGAGAGAGCTTCCTGCCGGACCACCGGAAGCTGATCCAGCGGATCAAAGACAAGGATTGGCCCCACCTGGAACAATACGTCAATGACAACTACGCCCATGTGGAGGGGTATCTCCGGGAACTGGAAACGAAACATCCCAGTTATTTTGACAATTGAAAAAGGGGTGTGAAAAAATCTACACCCCGGTCACGGCCCGCGACTCATGGCCCAGGGACTGCTGCATGCGCAACAGCCCCTTTTCTTATCTTCTTTTATGGAGTATGATAGAAAACTGTACGCAGCAGTTGCTGCTGACTAACTCAATCTCCATGAAAGAAGGTCTGTTTTTTTTGAAAGCTGCAAGCAAATGGAAACGATTCGGCTTCTGCCTGGTCCTAGGCACCCTGTTCTTCCTGGTGCCGCCTCCCGGGAGCCTTTCCCCGGCGGGTTGGCACGTATTCGGAATCTTTGCCACCACCATCCTGGGGCTGATCCTGAAACCCATCCCTACTGGAAATATGGCCCTCTTGGCCATTGTAGCCCTGTGTCTCACTGGGACCCTGACTTTGGAAGAAGTGCTCAGTGGGTTTAGTTTGCCTACCATCTGGCTGGTTGTGGTAGCCTTCTTTATCTCCCGGGGCATCGTGAAAACCGGCCTGGGGGAGCGGATCGCCTACCTGTTCGTGGAGCGGTTCGGCCGGAAACCTCTGTTCTTGGCCTATTCTTTGGTGGCCAGCGATCTGATCATCGCACCGGCCATGCCCAGCAATGCTGCCCGGGCGGGAGGAATCCTGGCTCCCATCGTCCAGTCCCTGAACACCACTTTTGGCTCCGATCCCAAACGGGGGACGGAGAAACGGCTGGGGAATTTCCTGGTGCCGGTGGTGTTTCAGTGTGACGTAGTGATTTCTGCCGTATTCCTTACCTCCATGGCTGCCAATCCCATGATCGTCAGCTTCGCCGGAGACCTGCTGGGAATCCAGATGACCTGGGGCGGTTGGTTGGCTGCTTCCTGCGTCCCTGGGATCCTTTCCTTGCTCCTGTATCCCCTGGTGATCTACCGGATCGATCCGCCGGAGCTGAAGGAAACGCCGGAGGCACCGGCCTTGGCCCGGGAGAAGCTGGATGCCATGGGTCCCCTGAAACGGGAAGAGAAAGTCATGGGGCTGATTTTCCTGCTGCTCATCGCTCTGTGGTCCGGAGGGAGATATCTGGGCATCAGCGAGACCCTTACCGCTTTCATCGGTCTTTGCTTGCTGCTCCTTACGGGGGTCCTTTCCTGGGAGGATGTGAAAAGCGAAAAGGGGGCCTGGGATACCTTGATCTGGTTCGCCATCTTGGTGATGATGGCGAACCAATTAAACGCCAAGGGGATGATTCCCTGGTTCAGCCAGGAGATGGCTGGGCTGGTAGCCGGTACCAATGGCCTGGCAGCTATGGTGGTCCTGGGGTTGGTGTATTTCTATTCCCATTATCTCTTTGCCAGCAGCACTGCCCATGTGAGTGCCATGTATGCCGCCTTCCTTACGGTGATGGCCAGTGCCGGGGCGCCTCCAGCCATGGCGGCCTACATCTTGGCCTGGTTCAGCAGCCTGTTCTGCTGCCTGACCCATTACGGTTCCGGCCCGGCCCCTATCTTCTTCGGCGCCGGGTACGTCTCTCAGAACCGGTGGTGGGGAATCGGTTTCCTCCTTTCCCTGCTGTCCCTCCTGATCTGGGGAGGTCTGGGCAGCCTATGGGGGAAGCTGCTGGGGTTGTGGTAAAGATTTACGATTGCATAAAAATTAATATTGATGTATAATTATCACAACATAACCCACAAAACCCTGTATATGGGCCAACAAGGAGGAATATTTATGAAAAAGATAAAGATGTTCGCTGGAATCCTGGCCGGGCTGATGCTCTGCGCTGCAGCAGCCGGATGCGGGGGCGGTACGGGAAGCGGAGACAAAAAGGCTGCAGAGAAGAAGGAACTGATCGTAGGGACGAATCCTTCTTTTGCCCCCTTTGAATTTACGGACAAGAAAGACGGCAAGGTCATGGGCTTCGACATCGACCTGATCAACGCCCTGGCCAAGAAAGCCGGATATGAAAAGGTGACCGTCAAAAGCATTGCCTTCGATGGGCTGATCCCTTCACTAGAATCTGGGAACATCGATGTATCTATCACGGGGATGAGTATCACCGACGAACGGAAGAAAAAGGTGAACTTCACCGATCCCTATTATGAATCCGGATTGATGGCGGTGGTGAAGAAGGATAATACAGCCATCAATGGCCTGGATGATCTGAAGGGCAAGACCATTGCGGTGCAGCTGGGCACCACCGGGGCCAAATATGCGGAAACCATCGAGGGAGCGAAGGTGAAGACCTTCGATTCTTCGGATCTGGCCTGCCTGGAACTGAAGAACGGGGGAGCCGATGCAGTGATCAGCGATCTGCCGGTGCTCCAGTACTTCCTGAAACAGGGGGGAAGCCAGTACGCCAAGAGCGTGGGGACTCCCAAGAAAGGCGACTTCTACGGCATCGCTACAGCCAAGAAGAACAAGGACCTGTGCGACAAGCTGAACAAAGCCTTGGCTGAACTGAAGAAGGACGGGGAATACCAGAAGATCTACGACAAGTGGTTCAAGGCGGAGTAAAGAAAAAGGGGCTGTTGCAAGCGCAACAGCCCCTTTTTGGGCTCGCGCCCCGTGACTCACGACCCGTGGAGTGAATTTTTCCACACCGCCCTTTTCTCGAAAACCAGTTGTATAAACATACGCAAAGCTGTATAATGATTACATTATGAAGATGGAGGGAAGATCATGAAAAAAATCTCTGCTGTAATGTGCGTACTGGCTGCCCTGATGCTGGCTGTAGCTGGCTGCGGGAGCGATACCAAACAGGCTGCCAATGACCAAAAAGCGATCAAAGTAGGGACCGAACCCACCTTTGCTCCTTTTGAATTCCAGGAAAAAGATTCCAAGGAATTCGCCGGTTTCGATATGGACCTGGCTCGGGCCATCGGCAAGCAGCTGGGTAAGAAAGTGGAAATCCAGAACATGGGCTTCGATGCCCTGATTCCGGCCCTGAATTCTGGGAACATCGATGTGGTGGCTGCCGGCATGAGCATCACTGACGAACGGAAGAAGGCAGTGACTTTTTCCGATCCTTACTATACTTCCGGCCTGGTGGTGGTGGTCACCAAGGACAACAACGAAGTCAAGGGTGTGAAAGATCTGGAAGGCAAGAAAATCGCCGTGCAGATCGGCACCACTGGGGCTGACAAAGCGGCCAAGGTCCCCGGAGCAAAAGTCACTTCCTTCAATACCAATGCGGAGGTATTCCTGGAACTGGAAAACAAGGGCGTGGATGCAGTGATCATCGACAGACCGGTGGCCCAGTACTACCTGACTAAGGAAGGCAAGGAGAAGGATAAGATCGTAGGGGACACCATGGATGCGGAATCCTACGGCTTTGCTTTCAAGAAGGACAGCAAACTGGCTGCAGATTTCAACAAGGCTCTGGCTGAACTGAAGAAGAACGGGGAGTATGACAAGATCTACACCAAATGGTTCGGCAAAGATGCCAAGGCTGCCAAGTAAGCGGCCTCTGGAAAAGGACGAGAATGCATGAATTTTGAGATCATCAAAGAATCCCTGCCCCTGCTGCTTGCCGGGGCAGGCATCACTGTAGAAATCACGGCAGCGAGCGTGGGCCTGGGCCTGGCGATCGGTGTCATCGTGTCCCTGATCAGGCTCTGCGGGATCAGGGCACTGCGCATTTTAGGAGACATTTATGTGACGTTCCTCCGGGGGACGCCTCTTTTGGTCCAGATCTTCCTGGTGTATTTCGCCCTGCCGGCGTTGATCCATCACCGGGTGGACGCTTATGTGGCCGCCATTTCCGCCTGCTCCATCAATTCCGGGGCCTATGTAGCGGAAATCTTCCGGGGCGGCATCGAATCCATCGACAAGGGACAGATGGAAGCCGGCCGGAGCTTGGGCATGACCTGGTGGCAAACCATGCGCCACATCATCCTGCCCCAGGCCTTCAAGCGGATCATTCCGCCTCTGGGCAACGAATTCATCGCCATGCTGAAGGATTCTTCCCTGGTGTCCGTCATTGGGTTCGAAGAATTGACCCGGCGGGGCCAGCTGATCATCGCCCGGACCTATGCTTCTTTTGAGATCTGGCTCAGCGTGGCCATCATCTATCTGGTCATGACATTTGCCGTGGCTCGTTTCGTAGGCGTCCTGGAAAGGCGGTATAAGAAAGATGAACAATGAAATGATCAAAGTCCAAGGACTCCGAAAAAGTTACGGGGACAATGAGGTCCTCAAGGGCATCGATGTGACCATCGCCGAACAGGAAGTGGTGGTGGTGATCGGTCCCAGCGGCGGAGGGAAGAGTACTTTTCTGCGCTGCCTGAACTATCTGGAAGTGCCCACCGCCGGCACCATCACTTTTGACGGGATCCCCCTCAACGGGGAAGCCAACATCAACGAAGTGCGGAAAGAAGTGGGGATGGTGTTCCAGCGGTTCAACCTGTTCCCCCATATGACGGTGATGGACAACCTGATTTTGGCGCCCATGATCGTCCGCCACGAATCCAAAGAGGAAGCGGTGGAAAAGGCCAAACTGTACCTGGACAAGGTGGGCCTGCTGAACAAGGCAGAGGCCTATCCGGGAAGCCTATCTGGGGGCCAGCAGCAGCGGGTGGCCATTGCCCGGGCCCTGTGCATGAAGCCCAAGGCCATGCTCTTTGACGAACCCACATCTGCCCTGGATCCGGAAATGATCAACGAAGTGCTGGACGTGATGAAGAACCTGGCCCAGGAAGGGATGACCATGGTGGTGGTGACTCATGAAATGGGCTTTGCCCGGGAAGTCGGGGATCGGATCCTCTTCCTGGACGGGGGAAAGATCCTGGAACAGGGTGACCCCACCGAATTCTTCGCCCATCCCAAAAACGAACGGGCACAGAATTTCCTTTCGAAGATATTGTAAGAACGGGGGTGCTGCACGTGTATGGTTTTGACACGTGCAACAACCCCTTCTCTTTTATCCAAAAATTTTACATTTTCCCCATTTTCTTTGCAGGGATTTCTGCACAGTTGTAGAATAGTATTAATAACAACGATGGGAAATGTCCCATTGGTGAGGAGGTAGTTATTATGGCAGTCAAAGTTCGTGGTAAAAACATCGAGGTTACCCAGGCATTAAGAGATTATGTGGAAAAACGTGTCCAGACCATTACCAAGCAGTTCAAGACCGTAGGAGAGATTACGGCGGTGATGCGGGTGGAAAAGGGGAACCATATCGTTGAAATCACGGTCCCGGCCAGCGGCATCGTCCTGAGAGCCCAGGAATCGTCCGAAAATATGTATGCATCCATCGACCAGTGTGTGGAAAAGATCGAACGGCAGATCCACAAATATAAGACCCGTCTGATGAAACGGAAATACAGCAATTTCCGGGATGCAGAACCGGCTCCCCTGCCGGATGTAACTGAAGAAGTACCGGAAGAGACGGAAGAATTCAAAGTGGCCCGGACCAAGAACTACACCATGCGGCCCATGGGCGTCCAGGAAGCCATCATGCAGATGAATATGCTGAACCATGATTTCTTCGTATTCTTCAATGCGGAAACGGAAAAGATCGCCATCGTCTACCGGAGAAAGAGCGGGGATTACGGCCTGATCAATCCGGAACTGGCCTAAAGGACCTTGAGGAGGGTCCCTTTCCGGGAATTCATGAAATTTTTACAAAGAGTCGAGGCATTTGCCCCGACTCTTTTTGACTTTCATATACGCATTTGTTACAATTAAAAAATGGATTTAGAATGATAGTTTTGCGCCTGGAGCGCTGCAGTATCGAGGAGTGATATACTTGCTGGAAAACCTGATGAAACTGGTCTTTGGGGACCCCAATAAGAAAGAACTGAAGGTCTGCCAAGGCTATGTGGATAAGATCAATGCGCTGGAACCGGAAATGTCCGGCCTCAGCGATGCCCGTCTGTGTGCCAAGACACAAGAATTCAAGCTGCGCCTGTCCAAAGGGGAGACCCTGGACGACCTGCTGCCGGAAGCCTTCGCCGTGGTCCGGGAAGCTTCCCGCCGGGTGCTGGGGCTGCGCCATTTCGATGTGCAGCTGATCGGGGGCTGTATCCTCCACCGGGGGAACATTGCCGAGATGCGTACCGGTGAAGGGAAGACCCTGGTGGCTACCCTGCCGGCCTATCTGAATGCCCTGGAAGGGAAAGGGGTCCATGTGGTCACCGTCAACGACTACCTGGCCCGCCGGGACAGCGAAGATATGGGCCGGGTGTACCGGTTCCTGGGCCTTTCTGTAGGGCTGATCATCCACGATATGGATTATCCCGCCCGGAAGGCGGCCTATGCAGCGGACATCACCTACGGCACCAACAATGAATTCGGGTTCGACTACCTCCGGGACAATATGGTGGTCTCTCTGGACCAGATGGTCCAGCGGCCTCTCCATTATGCCATCGTGGACGAAGTGGACTCCATCCTCATCGATGAAGCCCGGACCCCGCTGATCATTTCCGGCCCTGGGGAAAAATCCACGGATCTCTACAACATCATGGCCGATGTGGTGAAGAACTTCAAGGAAAAAGAAGACTACACCGTGGATGAGAAGCTCAAGACCGTGGCTCCTACGGAAACTGGGATCGCCAAGGCGGAAAAACTCCTGGGTGTAAAGAACATGTATGATCCGGAAAATGGCACGGACCTGTCCCACCAGCTGATGGAAGCCCTGAAGGCCAAGGCCCTGATGATCCGGGACCGGGACTATGTGGTGAAGGACGGAGAAGTCATCATCGTGGACGAATTCACTGGCCGTCTCATGTACGGGCGCCGGTATTCCGAAGGGCTGCACCAGGCCATCGAAGCCAAGGAACATGTGAAGGTGGAACGGGAAAGCCAGACCCTGGCCACCATCACCTTCCAGAACTACTTCCGGATGTACGAGAAGCTTTCCGGGATGACGGGCACGGCCAAGACGGAAGAACAGGAATTCCAGAAAATCTACGGCCTCAGCGTGTATGTGGTGCCTACCAATAAACCCAATATCCGGATCGACTATCCGGATGTGATCTACAAGACCAAGAAGGCCAAGTACCGGGCCGTGGTGAAGGCCATCGAAGAACTGCACGCCATCGGCCGTCCGGTGCTAGTGGGGACCACTTCCATCGCCCAGAGCGAGGAACTGTCCGCCATGCTCCATAAAAAAGGCATCCAGCACAATGTACTGAATGCCAAGTACCACGAAAAGGAAGCCGAGATCGTAGCTGATGCCGGCCAGATGGGTGCTGTGACCATTGCCACCAACATGGCCGGCCGGGGTACGGATATCACCCTGGGCGAAGGGGTGGCCGAACTGGGCGGGCTCCATATCATCGGTACGGAACGCCACGAATCCCGCCGGATCGACAATCAGCTCCGGGGCCGCTGCGCCCGGCAGGGAGACCCTGGCTCCACCCGGTTCTATCTGTCCCTGGAAGATGATCTGATGCGGCTCTTCGGCTCTGACAATATTTCCGGGATCATGGACAAGCTGGGGATGGACGAAGATGAGCCCATCGAACACCGGCTGGTCACCCGGTCCATCGAGAACGCCCAGAAGAAAGTGGAAAGCCGGAATTTCGACATCCGGAAACACGTGCTGGAATATGACGATGTGATGAACGAACAGCGGGAAGTGATCTACGACCAGCGCCGGAAGATCCTGGAAAAGGCGGATCTGAAGGAAACAGTGCTGGGCATGGCGGACCACATCGTGGACCGGACCATGGATATGTATGCCCCTAAAGAAGCCTACAGCGAAGACTGGGATGTCCCTGCCATGATCAAATATGCAGAGGAATTCTATGCACCCCTGGGCCGGCTGAAGGCCGATGAACTGTCCAATATGAGCCGGGAGGAACTGGAGGAATCCCTCCACAAACTGGCCCATGCCTATTATGATGAACGGGAAGCCGCCATCACTGCCCCCATCATGCGGGAAATGGAGAACCTGGTGATGCTGAAGGTGGTGGATACCCACTGGATGGAACACCTGGATGCCATGGATGCCCTCCGGGAAGGGATCGGGCTCCGGGCTTACGGCCAGCGGGATCCTCTGGTGGAATATAAATTTGAAGCTTATGATATGTTCGAAGCCATGAAGGAAGCCATTGTGGATGATGTAGTCCGGTACATGTACCGGGTGAACGTAGTGACCCAGCCTACGGTGGAAGACCATCTTTCCGAGGCTTCTGTGAACAACCCCAACGTGGACGGGACGGCAGAAGGAGCCCAGGCTCCGGCAGAACTCCATAAGGCGGAGAAAAACAGCGGGTCCAAGTGACCTTGGGGCTGAGGCCGGGCAGGAAAGGCTGAAGCACAAAAGGGATGCAGCAAACGGAGCTGGGGAAACCCGGCTTCGTTTTTCCCATTTTTATTTTCGAAAAGAAAGGGCTGGAATATCTTGTTACTGGAAGAACTGAAACCGGCGATCACCCAACTGAAAGAGAAATTGGACGAATTGAAAGGCGGGCTGAAGATCGCCCAAAAAGAAGAACGGATCGAAGACCTGGAGCATCAGATGGCAGCACCCGGTTTCTGGGATGATCCGGACAAGGCCCAGGTAGTGGCTCAGGAAGCCAACAACCTGAAAAGCGAAGTGGAGACGTACCATGGGCTTTCCCAGAAACTTGAGGATGTGGAGACACTCTGGGAAATGGCCATGGAAGAAAAGGATGACAGCCTCCAGGGCGAAATCGAGGAGGAAGTGGAGAACGCTCGGAAGACCCTGGCAGACTTGGAACTGGGCATGCTGCTCAGCGACCAGTACGATGCCAACAATGCCATCCTGACCCTCCATGCCGGGGCCGGCGGCACGGAAGCCCAGGACTGGACCAACATGCTGCTGCGGATGTACACGCGGTATGCGGAACGGAAAGGGTTCACCGTGGAACTCCTGGACCTGCTTCCTGGGGAAGAAGCCGGGGTGAAAAGTGCCACTCTGACCATCCAGGGCCACAATGCCTATGGCTACCTGAAAAGTGAGAAGGGGGTCCACCGGCTGGTGCGGATCTCTCCCTTTGACGCTAACGCTCGGCGGCACACTTCTTTTGCCGCAGTGGACGTCATGCCGGAACTGGACGAAACCGTGGAAGTGGATTTGAACATGGATGATGTACGGGTGGACTACTATCGGGCCAGCGGCGCCGGCGGACAGCACGTCAACAAGACTTCTTCCGCCGTCCGGATGACCCACCTCCCCACCGGGATCGTGGTCCAGTGCCAGAACGAACGGAGCCAGCTCCAGAACAAGGAACGCTGCCTGGCCCTGCTCCGTGCCAAACTGTATGAATACGAAAAGGCCATCCAGGACAAAAAAATCAGCGAGATCGCCGGGGATTACCAGGCCATCGAATGGGGCAGCCAGATCCGCTCCTATGTATTCCAGCCCTACACCATGGTGAAGGACCATCGGACCGGTGCAGAAACCGGCAACATCCAGGCCGTGATGGACGGGGATCTGGACCCGTTTGTAGAAGCGTATCTGCGAAGCCTGAAGCACTGAGCAGCGGGGTGGAGCGATGAAAACCTATGAGAAACTTTTCCTGACCCTGGTGGGCCTGGGGCTGGCGGCATCTTTGTGCCTGAACTGGCAGCGGATCCAGGTGGAACGGGCCAACAAGACCATTGAGACCGTCATGGAATACAACAGCCTGGTGCGTATGGCCCAGGAGGAAGGGGTCCCCAAGGAACAGGTGTTCAAGGAGTTCCGGGACAGAGGAGTGACCACCCTTACGGTATTCGATACCAGCCTGGACAAACTGGCCCAGAAAGGGTCGGTGAACGTACTGACGGGGGCACAGCTTTTGGAACTGGCACGGGTCCAGCAGCTCCGTCCGGAATGGCAGGCCATCGTAGACAAGCCGGACTTTTTGGTGGATGCCTTGTACATTTCTGCCGGTACCAGTGAGCGGGCTTTGAAAGAAGTGGAAGAGGACATCCGGCTCCGGTTCGGGAAAGAACGGATCGTTGAACTGAGTGCCTCTCCTTTGATCCTTCGGTTCGATGGGGACACCATCATCAGCAAGAATCCCATTGCCGGGGATGAACGGGGGGTCCGGGAAATGGATCTGGGGCCTTCTACGGATGAGCTCCAGGATGTGACGAAGAATGGCTTCCTGGTGGCCATCCGTCCCACCAATTATTGTGAACGGTACACCGCTGCTGCTGCCAGCGAAGAAGAACAGATCAACGCCTTCTTCCGCCGGCTGGATGACAGCGGAGCCAAAGTGAGCCTGATCATCGGCAGCGGCAAGCAGATGCTGGGGAATAAGAAGTACCTGCCTCTGGTGGCCCAGAACCTGCTCCAGCGGCACATTACCTTGGGTATGGTGGAAGGGGTCACCCAGCTCCAATTCGTGAAGCTGGAAGGGATGACCGAACTGGCCAGACTGGCCGACTACCAGGTGGCCCGGACCTATGTGATCGCTGATGCGGAACAGCGGAAAATGCAGGTGTTCGATGCCTTCCGCCGCTGGTCCCTGGCGGACGAGGAACGGAACATCCGGGTGAACTACATCAAGACCTTCCTGACTCCCCGGGACAACAAGACCCTGCTCCAGACCAACCTGGACTATGTGGACCGGGTGACCCGGGACGTGGCCAGCAAGGGCTTTGCCAAGGGGCCGGCGGATATCTACAAGGTATACCAGCCCAGCCGGCTGTGGTACATCCCCATGGCCTTCTCTCTGGCCGCCGCCTGGTGCCTGTATTTCCTGCTCCTGGGCATCCTGCCGGAAAGACACTATGTCAAAGGGGTGGGGATCTTCGGGGCGTTGGTGACCGCAGGGCTCTTTGCCGGTCCTTTGGGCCTTGTGGCCCGGCAGGGGGTGGCTTTCGGAGCCGCTGTGATCTTCCCGGTACTGAGCATGCACCGGATGATGGGAATCTGGCGGAAGAACGGATCCAAAGGCAGCTTGGGAACTGTGGCTCTGCGGACCTGTGTCCATCTCTTTGAGACAATCCTCCTGTCCCTCATCGGGGCGGCCATGGTAGGAGGCATCCTCAGCGATACCCGTTTCCTTTTGGAAATGGATATCTACCGAGGGGTGAAGGCTACCTTCATGCTGCCGGTGGTGCTGACCTTCCTGCTGTTCCTCCGGACCCATGGCCTGTGGCAGCAGGGAGAAGACTGGCGGAAGCCTTTCCATCGGGTGATGGGATTCCTGGACCGTCCTCTGAATTTGAAAGCCCTATTCATCCTGGGGATGTTCGCTTTCGTGGCCTGGGTGTTCATCGGCCGCAGCGGCCATACGGCTGGGGTGCCGGTGCCGGCCATCGAACAGAAGCTCCGGTTCTTCCTGGAAGAGACTATGTGGGCCCGTCCCCGGGAAAAGGAATTCATGATCGGCCATCCAGCTTTCTTCCTGGCGGCCTGGGCGGCCTGGAAGAAACTGCCCACCTGGTTCTACGGGCTCTGCGTCACGGGAGCGGCCATCGGCCAGGGCAGTGCGGTGCAGACTTTCGCCCATATGCGTTCGCCCATCCTCATGAGCTATGTACGGGCCTTGGACGGTTACGGGGTAGGCGTGGCAGCTGGGCTCATCGCCCTGGCCATTTTCGCCCTGGCTTATCCCCATGTCCAGGCTTTCTATCAAAAGAGGAGGAATCCCCTTGGGTAAGATCCTGATTTCCGGGTATTACGGCTTTTCCAATGCAGGGGACGAAGCCATGCTCACCGCCATCGTGACCAGCCTGAAAGAGCAGGACCCCCAGGTGGAACTGACGGTACTCTCCGGCCATCCGGAAGTGACCGCACGGCTCCACCCGGTAAAGGCCATCCATCGGTTCGATCTTTGGGGAATCTGCCGGGCTATGGCTGGGACGGACCTGCTCCTTTCCGGAGGAGGCAGCCTGCTCCAGAACGTGACCAGCCGGCTCAGTCTCTACTATTACCTGTCCATCATCGCCCTGGGGACTCTCCTGGGGAAGAAAGTCATGCTCTTTGCCCAGGGCATCGGGCCCATTCGGGGAAGCTTCAGCCGTTGGCTGACCCGGCTGGTCTGCCAGAAAGTGGATTTGATCACCGTCCGGGATGACGGCTCCCTGGACGACTTGAAAGCCATGGGGTTCTCCCCGGAAAAAATCCGGGTCACCAGCGATGCGGTGTTTTCCCTGCCGGAAGGCCGGAAGGAAGAAGGGACCCTTCTTTTGGATCAATTGGGGGTGGATCGTTCCCGGCCCCTGGTGGGGTTCGCCCTCCGGCACTGGAAGGGAGAAGAACGGTTCATCCAGGAATTTGCCAAGGCGGCGGATGCTCTGAAGCACCAGTATCAGGCCCAGATCCTTTTCCTCCCTCTCCAGTTCCCGGCAGACGCCCAGCTTTCCGCCCAGGTGGAAGCTGCCATGGAAGACAGCCGGGATGTATTCATCCTGGACCAGAAATGCTCCACCCAGGGATATCAGGACCTGATCTGCAATCTCCATCTTCTGATCGGCATGCGGCTCCATGCCCTGGTGTTCGCGGCCATCAACGATGTGCCCTTTATGGCCATCTCCTATGATCCAAAGGTGGACCGGTTCGTGGACGGGATGAAGGGGAATGTGGTGGACACCATCGGACGGATCACCAGTGAAGAATTGGTCTCCATGGCCGGACGGCTGTGGCATGCGGACGGACGGCAGGGCAGAGAACGGATCTGCGCCCTGCGGGAAGAAGCCCGGGCCAATATCGGCCGGGCACTGGAACTGATCCATCGCTAAACGAAAAGCAAAGATACAGGAGGTCGATCCATGCTGGAAATGCGTCATGCAGGCAAGGTCTATCCTGGCGGGGCGGTGGCCCTGGAGGATATCAACGTACATATCAAGCCGGGGGAGTTTGTGTTCCTGGTGGGCCCCAGCGGGGCCGGGAAATCCACTTTCATACGGATGATTTCCCGGGAAATCGAACCCACTTCCGGGCAGATCCTGGTGGACGGGGTGGATGTGATGAAACTGAAACGGGGAGATATCCCCTATCTCCGGCGGCAGCTGGGGATCGTCTTTCAGGATTTCCGCCTGCTCAATGACCGGACAGCCTATGAAAACGTGGCTTTTGCCATGCAGGTGATCGAAGCCCCCGGCCATAAGATCCGGAAACGGGTCAGCGAAGTGCTGGAATTGGTGGGGCTGAAGGATCGGGGAGACAATTATCCCGGAGAGATGAGCGGCGGCGAACAGCAGCGGGTGGCCATCGCCCGAGCCATCGTCAATGATCCTCTCCTGGTGATCGCTGATGAACCCACCGGCAACTTGGATCCGGAGACCAGCAAGGACATCATGGAGATCTTCACCCAGATCAACAATAACGGCACCACCATCATCATGGCCACCCATGACAAGACCATGGTGGATTACATGCAGAAACGGGTCATCGCCCTGGAAAACGGGCGGATCGTACGGGATGACCGCAAAGGAGTCTACGGGTATGAAGTTTAGTACGAAATGGTATTACATCAAGGAAACCTTCACCTCCCTCAAGCGGAATTCCCTGATGAGCATTGCTTCTATCAGCACGGTGGCCCTGTCCATCCTGGTACTGGGGATCTTCCTCACCATGGTGCTCAATGTGAACAACCTGGCCAGCCATCTGGAGAACCAGGTCCAGGTCACCATCTATATGGATGACAGTGCTTCCGCAGAACAGCTGAAACATATGGAAAAGGTCCTCCAGAGCACTGCCGGGATCGTGAAGGTGACTCCCCGGACCAAGGAAGAAGCCCTGGCTGAATTCCGGAAACGGCTGGGGGAACAGCAGAAGCTCCTGGCGGCCTTGGGGGAGGACAATCCCTTCCCGGCCTCCTTTGAGATCCAGGTGGACAAGCCAGAACGGATCCCTCAGCTGGTGGCCCAGTTCCAGCAGATGCCCGGAGTGGAAACGGCCAAATTCGGCCAGGAAGTGGTGGAACATCTCTTCCAGCTCACCCGAGTGCTGCGGATCGGGGGGATCCTGCTGATCGTCCTTTTGGCCATCGCCACTCTGTTCATCATTTCCAATACCATCCGGATCACCGTCTTTGCTCGGCGCCGGGAAGTGAATATCATGAAATACGTGGGCGCCACGGACTGGTTCATCCGCTGGCCCTTCCTGCTGGAAGGGATGCTCATGGGTTTTGCAGGGGCGGTGATCGCTTCCCTGATCCTGGTCCAGGGCTACAATGCCATCCAGGCCAAAATCTATGGGACCCTGGCCTTTTTCCCCATGCTCCCCAGCTGGCCCACCATGGGGTATCTATCCGCCGGGCTGATTTGTGTGGGGACCTTGATCGGGGCCCTGGGCAGCAGCATTTCCCTGCGGAAGTTCCTGGATGTATAGGAGGCGGTGGGCATGAAAAAAGGCACAGCCCTCCTGGCGGCCCTCCTGGCCGGACTCCAGCTTTCTGTCCCGGTTTCCTGGGCGGAATCCATCGAGGACAAGAAGGCGGAACTGGAAGATGTCCAGCGCCAGATGGATGAGAAGGATGCCCAGCGGGAACAGAAGAAGCAGGAAATCGGCAATGCCGTGGAACGGCTCATTGCGGCCCAGAACGAACTGGCGGAGGCCAAGCGGAAACTGGCGGCCATCGAAAGCCGGCAGCGGGCCCTGGAAATCCGGATTCGGCAGAATGAGGCGGCTCTGGCAGCCAAACAGCATGATTATGATGTGACCCGGAAAATCTACGAGAAACGGCTGCGGGATATCTATGAAAACGGCCAGGTGAACTATCTGGATGTGCTGCTGGGGTCTGCGGACTTCCGGGATTTTGCTTCCCGGATGTACCTGCTCCAGCGGGTGATCCGGCGGGATTTCGACCTGATCGACCGGCTGGAAGTCCAGAAAAAGGCCCTGCTGGAGCAGAAGGCCCAGCTGGAAGAAATCAGGCACCAGCTGAATTTCGCCTATGCGGAAGGCCAGGCGGAACAGAAAATCGTGGCCCAGAAGACCGTGGAGCGGCAGGCCCTCTATGAGCAGGCCTTGGCAGAAAAGGCCCAGCTGGATGCAGAGTATGAGGAACTCCAGCGGAACAGCCAGGAAATCACTGCCATGATCCAGCGGATGGAGGAAGAAGGCCGGCTGATGCCACAGGCTGGCGGCACCGGTCAGCTCTCCTGGCCGGTGAATGGGGAGATCACTTCTCCCTTCGGCTGGCGGGTCCATCCCATCTGGGGAACCCAGATCTTCCACGCCGGGCTGGATATCGGGGCCGATTACGGGGACCCGGTCCATGCTGCGGACAGCGGTACCGTGGTCTATGCCGGCTGGATGGGCGGCTACGGGAATGCGGTGATGATTGACCACGGGGGCGGTATGGTGACTCTGTACGGGCACAATTCGTCCATCACCGTGGGCGAAGGGGAACAGGTGAGCAAGGGGCAGACCATTGCCCTGGCCGGCAGCACCGGCAATTCCACTGGTCCCCACTGTCATTTCGAAGTCCGGATCCACGGAGAAGTGGTGAGCCCTCTGCAGTATCTGCCGTAAAAGAGTGCAGAGTGAAGAGTAAAGAGCAGAGATGATTTCTGCATTCGGTGGCAAACGCCCGGCGTTTGCCTTCCAGCGGCCAGTGACAATTGACCAGTGACAGGGATGCTGCCGGGCAGCATCCCACAGAGGCAAATTATGTTCAAGAAACGTTATACCGCCCCCCAGCTGTTGGGGGTATTCTTCCTGTCCCTGGGTGTGTTCAGCGGCGGGACCTATTATTTGATGAAAAACTGGATCGGAGACCCGGGAGCCCTTTTCCAGATCGTCCGGACCATGCACCTGATCCAGCGGCATTATGTAGGGGAAACCGATCGGAAAAAGATCTATGACGGGGCACTCAAAGGCATGGTAGGGGTCCTGAACGACCCTTATTCTTCCTACCTGGACAACCAGGATTTCGAAGCCCTTTCCACCATGACCGAAGGCCATTTCGGCGGAGTGGGCATGGTGATGGGCCTGCGGAAGGACAACCAGTTCGTGGTGGTCTCCCCCATCGAAGACACTCCAGCTTACAAAGCGGGAATCAAGGCGGGAGACATCCTGCTGAAAATCGACGGGGAGGATCTGAGCGGCCAGAGTCTCAATGAAGTGGTGAAGAAGATCCGGGGCCAGGACGGTTCCCAAGTGACTCTGACCTTGAAACGGGGCAGTGAAGAAGCCAAAGACATCACCGTGACCCGCAGCGATATCAAGCTGAAAAGTGTCTATGGGCGCATGGACGGAGACGGCATCGGCTACATCCGGGTGACCAATTTCAACGAAGATACGGACAAGGATTTCGGGGAAAAACTCCAGCAACTCCGGGATCAGGGGATGAAAGCCCTGGTGTTGGATCTTCGGGACAATCCGGGAGGCCTCCTGGAAAGCGGCGTGGGGGTGGCCCGGTATCTGGTGCCCAAAGGCCCCATCGTGTCCGTCACCGACAAGGATGGGAACACCCAGACGGAATCTTCCAGCTTGGAAAAAGTGGATTTTCCCCTGGCGGTGCTGGTGAACCATGGGACGGCCAGTGCGGCGGAGATCGTTTCCGGTGCCATCCAGGATACGGGATCCGGGAAGCTCTTCGGGGTGAAGACCTACGGCAAGGGCGTGGTCCAGAATATTTTCCTCCTGAGCAACCAGACGGCGGTGAAGCTTACCGTAGCCCGGTATTATACCCCCAGCGGGAAGAGCATCGATAAAGTAGGCATTACCCCGGATGAGGTGGTGGAAGCCGCCGGTGAAGAAGGGGCCAACCAGCTGCAGGCGGCGGAAAATTATCTTCGTCAGCAGCTCCAACAGTAAGGGCAAGGAGCGTGGAACATGGAAATCATCAATACCTTGGGTAGTCAGATTGCAGGCTGGAAGGCCCTTTTGGCGGGCGAAGCGGAAAATCTTCCGCCTCTGCCTTTCCTGAAGACAGGTGCGGAGATCCTTCTGGGGCTCCTGGTCCTTTTCTTCATCGCTTACCGGTTCCGGACCCATCAGCTGCGCCGGGAGCGGAAGATGCGGTACCGGATCGCCCGGATGATCGCCCACCTGTGCGATACCTATGAAAGCCTGGAAGATGTGGATTGGAAGAAACAGAAAGTCTATCGGTATCGGTTCGTGGACGGGGATCTCCAGATCCAGGAACGGGACATCGACGGAGTGGGGGACCTGATCGGCCCGCTCCATCCGGGGGACGCCCTGAAGTATTCAGAGGAATATCTGAAGGGAGCCATCGAAAAGGCCATGAAGACCTGCAGCCAGGTGGAGTTCACGGCACGGGAAAAGGGACCGGATGGGGAGTTCCACTGGAAATCCTTCCTGTTCCAGGGTCTCAAGAATGACAAGATCCACAGCCGCAGCTGCCTTTTGTTGAAACGGGGCGTGGATGACAGCCACTGTGCAGAAATGGAAAAACGGGCCCAGCTGAGCCTGGATATGAATGAGGCGCGGGAAGCGGCCCAGGCCAAGAGTGAATTCCTGAACCGTTTCAGCCAGGATACCCGGGAAGCCCTCCGGGACATCATGGGGAACCTGACCCTCACCAAGGATGAAGTGGATCCCCAGCGACGGAAAGAATATATGGACGAAAGCCAGGAGGAAGTCCATTATCTCATGGCCATGATCGAAGATGTGAAGGAACTGTCCGACATCGAGAACGGGAACCTGGAGATCTGCAGCGAGGAATTCAATGTGGATGGAACGTTGGAGAAAATGAACCAGCTGTTCCAGAAAGAAGCAGAAAAATGGGGCATCTCCTACAGCTGCACCGTGGAACCCCTTCTGTATCCCCATTTGATCGGAGATGAGAAGCGGCTGGAACAAGTGCTCCTGAATCTCCTGACCCATGCCCTGCTCTTTACAGATAAGGGACAGAAGGTCCTGTGCGCGGTGCGCCAGAAACTGGTGAAGAACAAGAAAGCAGCCATGGAATTCACCGTGCTCTGTGCCGGCATGAAAGTGCCCCAAGAAATGGTGGACAAGGCCTTCCTGCCCTTCGAACTGACCCGCCAGGTGGGGAACGCCCGGGTCCACGGAGGCTTGGGCCTTGTGGTGACACAGCGGCTGGTCCAGCTTCTGGGAGGCCAGATCAAGGCGGACAATGCAGAAGGCCGGGGGATGCGCTACATCATCGAGCTGCCTTTTGCCTTTGCCAGCAGCGTCAAGTAATTTGAAAGGAAGAATCGCGAAATGCTTCATATCGGATGTCATCTGTCTTCCAGCAAAGGGTTCGCCGCCATGGGGAAGACGGCCCTTGCCATCGGGGCGGACACCTTTGCCTTTTTCACCCGGAACCCCCGAGGCAGCCGGGCCAAAGCCATCGATCCTAAGGATGTGGAAAAGTTCCAGGCCCTGTGGGCACCCAACCGGTCCATTCCCCTGGTGGCCCATGCCCCATATACCCTGAACCCGGCTTCCAGCAAGGAGGACGTGCGGACCTTTGCCCAGGAGACCATCGGGGATGACCTGGAAAAAATGGAAGCTATCCCCGGCAATTATTACAACATGCATCCGGGAAACCATCTGGGTCAGGGAGCAGACACCGGCATCCAGCTCATCGCAGCCTGCCTCAATGCTGTACTGCCCCGGGCGGAACATACCACCCTGCTTTTAGAGACCATGGCCGGGAAGGGGACGGAAGTGGGGCGGACCTTTGAAGAGCTCCGGGCCATCATCGACCGGCTGGAACTGCCGGAAAAAGTAGGAATCTGCCTGGATACCTGCCATGTGTGGGACGGAGGCTATGATATCGCCTCCCATCTGGACGGAGTGCTGGAAACTTTCGACCGGGTCCTGGGGCTGGACCGGCTGAAGGCCATCCATCTCAACGACAGCAAGAATCCCCTGGGAGCCCACAAGGACCGGCACGAAAAGCTGGGCTTGGGGTGCATCGGTCTGGAAGCCCTGGAAAGGGTCGTGGACCATCCGGCCCTCCGGGATCTGCCCTTTATCCTGGAGACGCCCAATGAGCTGGCAGGCTACCAGGAAGAAATCTGCCTGATGCGCCGGGCTCGGGAAGCAGGGGAGGCACGATGAAGCTCTTTGCCATGCTGGGAAAAAGCCCCATGACCCTTCTGACCCTGCTGGGAGTGTTCCTGCTCCTGGCCTTTTTGCTGCGGACCCAGAAGGTGAAGCTCACTACACATCAGGCTGCCGTCTGCGGACTGCTTCTGGCCCTTACCCTGGTGCTGAGCCTGCTGCCCCTTTACCGGATGCCCTACGGCGGCACCATCACCCTGGGGGGCATGCTGCCCATGATGCTCATCGCTTTTGCCTATGGTCCGGAAGTGGGGATCATGGCCGGCTTTGTCTACGGGCTGCTGAACCTGCTGCTGAATCCCTATATCCTCCAGCCGGTCCAGGTGCTCTTCGATTATCCCCTGCCCTTTATGGCCCTGGGGCTGTGCGGATTCTTCCCCCAGCGTCCTTATCTTGGCATGACAGTGGGGGTGGGTCTCCGATACTTGTTCCATTTCATCTCCGGGGTGGCCTTCTTTGCCAGCTACGCGCCCAAGGGCATGTCCCCGGCAGTCTATTCCCTGGTGGCCAATGGCACCTACCTGATCCCGGACTTGGTGATCTGCATGGTGCTTTATCGACTGCTGCCCATGGACCGGTTCCGGAAGATGATGTAAAAAAAACTTGCATATTTTTCTTCTTGTGGTATAATAGTCTAGTAACCAAAGTAGAGGCCACCTGCTTCTCACCTTGCGGCAACGCTCGACAGGGTCAATGATAGGGATTTGCAACGGGTGGACTTTGGTTCGCCCGTTTTATTTTATTGTTTCAAAATTTATTGGAGGTGAACGTCATAGCAAAAGATGAACTGCGGATCAATGAAGCCATCCGCGCAAGGGAAGTTCGTGTCAACTCTGTGGACGGGGAACAGTTCGGGATCATGTCCATCCATGATGCCCTGCACCTGGCCGAAGAAAAGCACCTGGACCTGGTGGAAATCGCCCCGAAAGCCAAACCTCCGGTCTGCCGGATCATGGATTACGGCAAGTATCTCTATGAACAGCAGAAAAGAGAAAAAGAGGCCCGGAAACGCCAGAGAGTCATCGATGTAAAGGAAGTCAAACTCCGGATCCGCATCGAAGACCACGATTTCGAAGTCAAGACCAAAAATGCCATCCGCTTCTTACAGGGCGGTGACAAGGTAAAAGTTACCATCATGTTCCGGGGCCGGGAAATGACCCATCCGGAACTGGGTGAACAATTACTGAATAGAATGGCTGACCAACTGCAGGAAATTGCCACTGTGGAAAGAAAGCCGAAGCTGGAAGGACGCAACATGATCATGATCGTTGCTCCCAAAAGTTCCAAATAACAAGGAGGATGTCCAATCATGCCGAAAATGAAAACCCGCAGATCTGCTGCTAAACGCTTCAAAGCCACCGCTACCGGTGAATTCAAACGTGGTAAAGCTTTCCGGAGCCATATCCTGGAACACAAATCTCCTACCCGCAAGAGAAACCTGCGCAAAGCAGCTCTGGTCCACAAGACCGACCACGAACGCGTAGCCAAGATGCTGCCCTACGCATAATTCCACTGTCAGAGAGATTGCAGAGATTCCAAGGAGGAAATAACAAATGGCAAGAATTAAAGTCGGCGTAACCGCCCATAGACGTCATAAACACATCCTGAAGCTGGCCAAAGGCTACAGAGGTTCCAAGAGCAAGCTGTTCAAGAAGGCCAATGAAACCGTCATGAAGGGCCTGATGTATGCCCGCCGTGACAGAAGAGCTAAGAAACGTGAATTCCGTCAGCTGTGGATCGCCCGGATCAACGCTGCCACCCGGGCCAACGGCCTGAGCTACAGCCGTTTCATCTGCGGACTGACCAAAGCCGGTGTCGTGCTGGACCGGAAAGTGCTGGCCGACATGGCTGTCAACGATGCTGCCGCTTTCACCAAATTGGTGGAAACCGCCAAGGCTGCACTGTAAGAGAGATTGTAGAAGGGGTTGCTGCATGTGTGATCTTTACACATGCAGCAACCCCTTTGTCATGCCTAAATTGTACCAAATATTACAGTACAAATACTTATACATATTTTATGAAAAAATATTCACACCACCCCACAACTATGGTATAATATCCTTTATCATCAGCGAGACTTACATTATTATTCTTACAGAGGGTGAAACCAGTGATTTCTTTGAAAAATGGAGACGGGATCCAGTGGCCGGAGGGCAAACGGATCGCCGTCATGCTGACCTTCGACTTCGATGCGGAACTGCTGCGGTATTCCGTCATCGGGAAGCGGAAAATCGGCTTTGCAGATGTATCACGGGGCCAGTATGGGCCCAAGGAGGGGCTGAAACGGTGCCTGGCTATGCTCCAGCGGCATCAGCTGCCTGCCACGTTCTTCCTTCCGGGGGAGATCATCGAAAAGTATCCGGAACAGTGCCGGGAAATTGCAGCCGGGAAGTATGAAATCGCTTATCACGGCTATGACCACAACAACACCATCGGGATCCCGGAAGAAGAGGAAACCGGGAACCTGGAAAAAAGTGAGGGACTGATCCAGGAACTGTCCGGCCGGAAACCGGTGGGGGCCCGGGGCCCTCTGGACGCTCTCCAGGAGTATAGCCTGGACCTGTTCAGCCGCCGGGGTTATCTCTATGATTCCACCCTGAAGGACTGCGACTGGCCCTATGTGCTGGAGAACGGCCTGGTGGAACTGCCCACGGATGTAGCTGTGGACGATTTTTCTTATTTTTACTTTTCCTATGCAGATGAAGCGCCCATCAACTGCAGTTACCTGCCTGACGATGTGTATGCCATGTGGCAGGATGCCTTCGACGAACTGGCGGCAGAAGGGGACAAGATCATGGTCCTGAAACTCCATCCCCAGCTCATCGGCCGGGTCAGCCGGATCGCTATGCTGGAACGGTTCATCCTGTATATGCAGCAGCGGGGGGCCTGGATCGCCGATTGTGAGACCGTGGCCCGGTATGTGAAAGAATTCTATAGGGTAAAGGAGAGCGAAACGAAATGAACATGAATTGGCCGGATCACAGCCCCATGGCCCTGTGTCTCTCCTTTGACATCGACGCAGAGACCTTGTGGCTCACAAGGAATCCCATCAATTACCATCATCCTGTCCATGTTTCCCGGGGGCGGTATTCCGTCAAGCAGGGAATCCCCCGGATCCTTCGGCTGCTGGAGAGCGAAGGGGTCAAGGCCACCTTCTTCACCCCGGCCTACACGGCAGAACTCCATCCGGACGTGATCCAGGACATCGACGCCCAGGGCCACGAAATCGCCTACCATGGCTATCTCCATGAAGCCTATGACGATTATGAGAAAGAAAATGCCCTGATGGAGAAATGTGAGAAGATCTACCAGGGGATCATCGGCAAACGGCCCATGGGAGACCGGAGTCCTGATGGACTCCTGTACGATTTCCATTTGAAGCTTTGGCTGGAGAGAGGGTATATTTATTCTTCCAACTGGCGGGATACGGACCGTCCCTTCATCCATCAGCTGGATGGGAAGCCCATCCCCATCGTGGAACTGCCCAAGGACAGCATCAACGATGACACTTCTTATGATATGTATACCATCCAGCACCCGGAGCACTACTACTTGAAGAGCGGACGGGAAATGGTGCAGATCTGGAAGGAAGAGCTGGACGGCCTGCTGGAAGAGGGAGGCTACATGAATTTCGTCATGCATCCCCAGTTCATCGGCCATCCGGGGTATATCCATGCCCTGCGGAGCTTCATCCGCTATGCCAAGGACCATGGAGTGTGGATTGCCACCGATGAACAGGTGGCCCGGCATCTCCTGGCCCAGAACGGATTCCCGGAATATGGGGAAAAACAGGAAGGAAAATAAGCAGAGAGATTTGAAAGGAGCTTGGAATGATGAAAGCAAAATGGATGAAAATGATGGCGGCGGCCCTGGCTGCAGTTTCTGCCTCCTTGGTGATTGCCGGGTGCGGCGGCAGCGCAAAGAAAGAAGCCAAAAAAGAAGAGGGAGGGACCCTGCGGGTCGCCATGACGGCCACCTTCCCGCCTTTTGAATATGTGGACAGCAAGACCCAGAAGTTCACCGGCATCGATGTGGACATCGCCAACTACATCGCCAAGAAGCTGGGGAAGAAAGTGGAAGTCACCGATATGAAATTCGCCTCCCTGATTCCCACCCTTCAGAGCGGCCGGGCGGACATGGTGATCTCCGGGATCTCTCCCACGGCCAAGCGCAGTGAAGTGGTCAGCTTCACCAAACCCTATTTCTACCCGCCCAAAGCCATCGTGGCCAAGAAAGGGACCAACTTCACCACCCTGGAAGCCCTGAAAGGCCATAAGGCCGGTGCCACCATGGGCACCACCTATGTGAAGGAACTGAAATCCGTGCCGGGCATCGATGTAGTGGAACTGGACAGCGCCACCATGGCCGTCCAGGATGTCTTGAACGGCCGTCTGGATGCTACCGTGTGCGACGGCACCCATGCCATCGTGTTCTGCCAGGAACATCCGGAACTGGAAATGCACATGATGAAACTGTCCACCAGCAATGATGACACCTTCGCCATCGCCTTCCCGAAAGATTCCAAGGATGTGGAAAAAGTCAACGCCATCCTGGATGAAATGAAGAAGAATGGGGATTTCCATAAGATCCTGGTGAAGCATATGGGCGAAGAACAGACGGCGGATTATGAAAAGAAAGTCAAGGAACTGGGCCTGTAACAAAGGAGAAGGGGAAATATCATGGAACTGCGCAAGAAACTGCTGGCTGGATTGGCCATCGGACTGTCCGCCCTGCTGATCGCTGGCTGCGGCGGATCGGATACCAAGAAAGAAGCCACCAAGGGAGCGAACGGGGGAAAGAAGCTGGTGGTGGCCATCAACGCCACCTTCCCGCCCTTTGAAAGCGTCAAGGAAGGCACCAAGGACTACACGGGCATCGATATCGAGATTGCCAAGTACATTGGGAAGAAGCTGGGGAGACCGGTGGAATTTCAGGATATGAAGTTCGCTTCCCTGGTCCCTACCCTCCAGAGCGGCCGGGCGGACATGATCATTTCCGGGATCTCTCCCACCGCCAAACGGAAAGAAGTGGTCTCTTTCTCCAAGCCCTATTATTTCCCCATGAAGGCTCTGATCTTCAAGAAGGGGGCCGGATTCAAATCCCTGGCTGATCTGAAGGGGAAGAAAGCAGGGGCTTCCATGGGCACCACTTATGTGAAGGAACTGAAGGAAGCCGGCGGCATCGAAGTGACGGAACTGGACAATACCCCGCTGGTGGTCCAGGACATCAAGAACAGCCGTCTGGATGCCGGGCTCTTCGATTCGGCCCAGGCCTCCGTATTCGTGAAGGAGAATCCGGAGCTGGAAATGGCCATCCTGGATCTGCCCGTGGTCAACGACGATACCTTTGCCATCGCCCTGCCCAAAGATTCCAAGGATGTGGCCAAGATCAACGACATCCTGAAAGAAATGAAGTCCAACGGGGAATTCCACAAGATCCTGGTGCAATACCTGGGAGAAGCGGCCGCCAAGCAGTATGAAGCAGCGGAAGCCAAATTGGACATTGCCAAACAATAATCCCACTTGAAAAGAGAAGCGAAATCCTATGTTTAAATTTTCCGTTTTAGTGCCATATCTGCCCCTTCTGGAAAGTGCTGTGTGGGTGACGTTGAAATTCACCTTCTTCTCCACCTTCCTGGGGTTCATCGGGGGCTTTTTCCTGGCCCTCATCACCATCTCCCGGAACCGGATCCTGGCGCCCCTGGCCCGGTTCTATATTTCCGTCTTCCGGGGAACACCGCTTTTGGTGCAGCTGATGCTGATCTATTTCGCCACGCCCCAGATCACTGGATATACCATTTCAGCCCTGGAAGCCGGGGTCCTGTCCTTTGGACTGAATTCCGCGGCTTATATTTCAGAAGCTCTCCGGGGCGGTATCCTTTCCGTGGATAAAGGCCAGTGGGAAGCAGCCCTTTCCCTGGGGGTGCCCAAGCACCGGTTCATCCTGGACGTGATCCTGCCCCAGGCCATCAAGAATACTTTCCCGGCCCTGATCAACGAAAGCATCGCCCTCCTGAAGGATTCCAGCTTGGTTTCCGTCATCGGGGTGGCCGATACCCTGCGCTGGGCGGATTTGATCCAGGCCAAGACTTTCCGGGCTTTTGAAGCCTTCATCGTAGCGGCTGCCGTCTATTATGTGCTGGTGATGATCCTCACCTTTGTGGGAGCTTATTTTGAAAAGAAGGTGCGTATCAGTGACTGACATCATCCAAGTAGAACATGTAGCAAAAAGTTTCGGCAGCCTGGAAGTGCTGAAAGACATCACCCTCAGTGTAGGGAAGGGGCAGGTGGTCACCATCATCGGCCCGTCCGGCAGCGGGAAATCCACCCTGCTCCGGTGCCTGAACCTGCTGGAAAGACCCAATGCCGGGAAAATCATCTTCGAAGGCCAGGATATCCTGGCACCGGGGGTCAAGATCGCGGACATCCGGAAAAAAGAAGTGATGGTGTTCCAGCACTTCAATCTGTTCAAGAACATGACCGTGCTCCGGAACGTGACCTATGCTCCCATGGTGGTCAACGGAAAGAGCCGGGAAGAAGCGGAAAAGGACGGCCGGGAGCTCTTGGCCAAGGTAGGCCTGGGAGATAAAGCGGACGAATATCCCAGCCGGCTTTCCGGGGGGCAGCAGCAGCGGGTGGCCATTGCCCGTGCCATGGCCATGCATCCCGATGTGCTTTTGCTGGACGAACCCACTTCTGCCTTGGATCCGGAAATGGTCAAAGAGGTGTTGGACGTGATCCGGGACCTGGCCAAAAGCGGCATCACCATGGTGCTGGTGACCCATGAAATGGGCTTTGCCCGGGATGTGTCCGATGTGATCCATTTCATGGACGGAGGCTACCTGGTGGAAAGCGCTCCTCCGGCGGAATTCTTCGCCCATCCCAAATCGGAACGGGCCCGGAAATTCCTTTCTAAGATCTTAGCCTGAGGTGCCTATGAAGATCCGTATCATCAACCCGGATTACGGGGTAGGGGAAAAAAACATGGCCCAGCGCTGCCGGATCCTCCAGCAGTTCGTGGGGCCCGATGTAGAACTGTCCATGGTCTGCCTCACCCGGACGAAAGTGGAAATCGACAGTGCCGCAGATGTAGTCCTGGCCGGGACGGAGATCTTGGACCTGGCCCAGGAGGCGGAACAGGAAGGCTGTGATGCCGTGGTGCTGTACTGCTTTTCCGATCCGGCGGCGGAAGCCTGCCGGGAACGGCTGAAAATCCCTGTAGTGGGCGGAGCCCAGGCTTCGGTGCTCTTGGCGCCGCTCGTGGCCAGGCAGGCTGGGGTCATCCTCAGCGACCCTTCCCGGATCGGGGAAAAGGAACTGTTCCTGCCCACTTTGGGCATTGCTCCCGGCCGGATCAAGTCCATCGGGGCCATCCATTTCCAGGGAAGATCCATCTGGGACAACCAGGAAGAAGCCTTTTCTCAGCTGGCGGAAGAAGGCAGCCGGCTGATCCGGGAAGCGGGAGTCCAGTGCCTGATCTTGGGCTGCCTGTCATTTTTAGGATTGGCCCGCCCCCTCAGCGAAAAGCTGGGCGTGCCGGTGATCGACCCTGCCGTAGCCGCCGTCTGTACCGCAGAAAGCTTGGTGCGGCAGGGACTCCTTTTCCCTTGCACCTGACTGTAAAGTATGTTATAATTCCAGAGTGCCGAAAGGGCACAGTATCTGAAACCTTGGCGCTGCTGCGCGACACTCCGACGCCAGCTGCAGCCAGAGGCTTTTCTATGACCAAGGAGGAAAAGAAACATGTTGACACCTGCCAGAAAGAAAGAGCTCATCGAAACCTATCGGATCAATGAACAGGATACCGGATCTCCGGAAGTCCAGATCGCCATCCTGACCGAACGGATCGGCTATCTGACCGAACACCTGAAGAACAACAAGAAGGACCATCATTCCCGCCGGGGCCTGCTGAAAATGGTCGGCCAGCGCCGGGGTCTGCTGAACTACCTGATGAAGAAGAACATCGAACGGTACAGAAGCATCGTAGAAAGACTGGGCCTGCGGAAATAATTCCAGAAGGGATCCAAAGGGGTCGCTGCACATGTAAGAAACACATGTGCAGCGACCCTATTTTTTATATTTCTCTTGACATTGATACAAATCCGAATATGTTACAATACTTTGTGATCTAAGCGAGTAAATCAGATGGATTGTTCTGAATTTTATCGGAAATGAGAGAAATGTGCTATAATATAGTCAATTGTTGAACAAGTGTATTCAATTCATTATTCAACCAATTGTTATCTTTAGTGCAAGGAGCCTGATTGCCGATGAAAAAACAACTTCCGAGACCAACGACCCTGGGGCTCACGGCCGCTGTGCTGCTGTCCCTGCTTTCCTGGCAGGGGAAGGCACAGGCCGATGCCCGGACCTATGAGTATGTGAACAAATGGAGCGGAGATGCCACAGAGGGGGATCCCATCACCGTAAAGCATCTCCAGGGATGGAACCAGGATCAGGTGACCGTAGGGAAAGACAGTACCCGTCAGGTGACCATCGAGGACTACGGGGGAGGCAACGGAGGAGATGCCACTGTCCTAGGGAAAAACATTTCCTTTACCGGTGGATTCACCACCGGAGGCACCATCCATGCCGGGAGCGCAGACACAGAGAACCTTTCGGCGGTGACCGTCAATGCGGTGCAGCTGGGGGGACAGAGTGCCGGGGGAACGGTGGACCTGGACGGGAAGAACCTTTCCGTCACCGGCAGCCAGGGCGTCAATGCAGCAGGGGGCAGTACCCTCAGCCTGGGTACCCGCTACATGACGGGGAATCTGCACATCCAGACCCTCAGCGTATCCGGCTCCAGCACCGTAACTATCGGCAATGCCAATGCCGGGGACATCACCATCGATGAATTCGGGGTGGGCGGGACCCAGACCTCTTCCACGGGGGAACCCATCCTGAACACCATCACTGTTTCTGGGAACAACTTGTCCATCGGGAATACCCGGGCTTCTGAATCCAATGCCCAGGTGACCTTCAACGCCCGGGGCAATGTGACCGCCAAAAACGGCCTGGTGATGACCGGCTCCTACCTTCCCAGCTCCGCTCCCTATGCTTCCGTCACGGTGAATGCGGGGGGAGATGTGGAATTGGGAACATACGGCCAGACCTCCAGCCCCTGGAACCGGAATGCGGCCTTGGCTGCTGTGGGGGGCCATGCCAAGATTGCTGTGACGGCCGCTGGGAAAGTGGATGCTTCCGGAGATTTCACCGTGACTGGGGACGGCAGCATCCGGGTGAAAGCCGCCAGCATCTCGTCGGACGGTCTCCTCCATGCCACCGGGAAAGATGCCAGCTTGACACTCATCGCAGAAGATCCGGCGGGGAACCGGGGGGATATCACTGCTCAGGAACTCCAGGTGGACAGCCAGGGGACCGCTTCCCTTACGGGGAAGACCATCACCCTGGCTCCGGAGGCGGATGGCAGTTACTTCCATCGGTCTCTCCATGTGACGGACTGTGATGTGGATATGGATGCAGATGAAATCAATCTGGCTTCCGGGATCTTATTCAACGGGACCGCAAAGTTGGATCTGAAGGCTGCCCGTAAGCTGACCATCGGGAATGCCCTGAATGAAAATTCCTATGATACCAGTGCCATCCGTCTTACCTACGGCGGTTACGGAGAAACGGGCACCGGGCAGCTCTATGCCGGCGGCAGCCAGGCGGAGGTGACGGTGAACGGTTCGGTGGCCGTGACAGGGACCAGCAATCAGGATGAATTGGCCTGGTTCAACGGGAAAAATCTGGTCTTCAATGCTTCCAGGAAGCCGGCTTTGACGGATACTTCTTCTGATATGTACAACGCGGTAGCATTGGACTTTACCGATTCCCAGTTCTGGTCCGGCAATGTGGACACCACGGAGACCACTACAGTGAACGGCCATATTTTGACCAACGGATCCAATGCCTTCGTTCTCTATGGCAGCCAGGCAGTCACCCTGAACGGGCTGAAAGGGGATTTCGAAAATAACAGGAACGCCTTTTCCCTCACCGACCGAGGCAGTTCTTCCATCCAGATCGGGGATGCAGATACGGCCCAGACTACGGTGAACGGGGAAATCGTCACGGGAAAAGATACCGTACTGTATGTGGGCGGGAAAAATATCCTTTTGGACAACGCCGGCTATACGGCCCTTTATGCCAACGCCAACAGCAGATCCGTGGAAATCGGCCGGACGGCACCGGAAGGAAGTACCTCCGATACGGTGGCCATCAAAGGACGGCTGCTGGTCAACGGGGTCGCCCGGATGGATGTAGTGGGGAAAAATATCACCCTCAGCGACGGGGCCGCTCCGGACAGCGGGACCCTGGGGACCACGGTGAAGACCAAAGAGGACGGGACTTCTACGGAACCGGACAGCCATACCCATGACGCTGTGGTGATCCAACAGGCTGCGGACAATGCCCTGGTCATCGGGGAAGCGGATTCCAACGTGAGCATCGATGGCCGGCTGGTGGGCCTCAATGGAGGGTATTCCGTGGACGGAGATACCATCCATATCTATGAAGGTTCCAATAAAAATCAGAACCTGATCCTCACCACCGGTGGCGCTGTGAACTTGGGCCATGATGGGACCCGTCTGCTCCAGATCGACGGGGGCATCTGGGCCCTGGGGGATTCTGCCAACAAAGTGGCTCTGGAAGGGAAGGACATCCTCATCGATCCGGCCAGCGGTATGCGGGCGGTCCAGGCCAATGCCATGCCGGTAACGATCGGCGGCAGTGCAACAGAAAATGCAGTGGTGAAGGGAGAAATCTGGTCCCTTTCTGAGAAAGCACCCATCACCTTGGATGCCAACCACTACGTCCTTTCAGCCAATGGCAGCACCTATGCGGCCCGTTCTTCCGGAGGCGGTTCCATCACCCTGGGCCATGACGGCAGCACCGGGGTCATCGACGGGGATCTGACCGCTGCTGCCGGCAGTTCTCTGGAGGCGTATCTGAAAGGCAGCGGCTCCCAGCTGAAGGGCAAGGTGGATGACCAGAATCTGGATTCCGGAATCGCTCCCGACGCTGGGATCACCCTTCATCTCAATGACGGTGCCATCTGGAATCTGGATGGCGATTCCAAAGTTACCAGTCTTCAGGCCGATAAGGGGATCATCCATCTGAATCAGGATACGACTGATCAGAGCCTGTATACGGGGAACTTCGCCGGGGACGGGGCGGTTGTCCTTATGGGCCACCAGGGGAATGCCCGGGTGAATGACCGTCTCTATGTGAAAGGGGCCCATACGGGGACCACCCAGCTGAAGCTCCATGCGGTCAAGGGAAAATGGACCGACGGGGCCATCGGGTCCGTCCTGGTCAGTGTAGGGGAAGAACAGGGAAAATTCTATGTGCCGGATCAGGAAGACCGGCTGTTCTTCCACCGGGTGCTCCTGGACACCCATGAAAAGAGCAAGGGAAATGCCGTCACCCAGGGCTACAATACTGATTGGTATCTGAAGGGCTTCCAGAACCTCCCCACCGATGACAAGGGTCATCATACCCATTTCGTCCAAAGCATGATGGGGCTCCAGGGTATGAACTACCAGATGTGGCGGGAAGATACGGACAGCCTGTTCAAACGGATGGGGGACCTGCATACCCAGGATGCCGCACCGGAAGGGGTCTGGGCGAGAGCCGCCGGGACCCGGAGCCAGCGCAGCGGGGAAGAAGGAGCCTTTACCCTCCAGCACCATCAATACCAGGTGGGCTATGACAAGCTTTTGGGAGAAAATGGGAAAGAACGTCATTACCAGGGCATTGGCCTGGGCTACAGCCGGGGCACGGGGACTTTTTACGGAGGGACTTCCGATCTGACCGGCATCAGCCTGGGACTCTACGATACCCATGTGAAGAAAGACGGCCAGTACTGGGATTTCGTCCTGAAGGGCCAGCATCTCTCTGATGAAGTGTATGGCAGCTACGGAGCCAAAGGGACCCTGGACAACAACGGCTTCACCGCCGGGGCGGAATACGGCTGGAAGAAGCACTTTTCCGGAGGCTGGTTCCTGGAACCCCAGGCCCAGTTCACCCTGGGCTGGCTGAAGGGGGGTTCTGCGGACCTGGCCAATGGGGTCCGGTATGAGGAAAACAACATCCACAGTGCGGTAGGACGGGCCGGATTCCGGGCCGGGTATGAAGACCACCGGGCCCAGTTCTTCGTAAAGGCGGACTGGTTCCACGAATTCGGAGGCAGCGGGGAGATCCGCTTCGCTGATGACGAAGGGTTCCTGAAGCTGGACCGGGATTACGGAGACAACTGGTTCGAATACGGCTTCGGCATGGCCGTCCAGCTGTCGCCCCAGAGCCAGTTCTACCTGGAAGGAGAAAAGAGCAGTACCGGCACCTACCGGAAGAACTGGAGCTGGGACGCCGGGGTGAGATGGAAGTTCTGAGGAGATAACATCCCGATTCAAAGAAACCCGCTGCCCGGGTTCTTTCCAAAGGCTAGAGGCGAGAGACTAGTGACGGAGATGGGAAAATCATTTCCCATCTCCAATTTTTCCTTGACATTTCCCTCACTATACAGTATACTAATCAAGTCGACAGCACCTGGAGGTGCTGTCAGACAACGGCCCAGTAGTTCAGTTGGTTAGAATGCCGCCCTGTCACGGCGGAGATCGTCGGTTCGAGTCCGTCCTGGGTCGCCAATTGCCTCGGTAGCTCAGTTGGTAGAGCAAAGGACTGAAAATCCTTGTGTCCGCAGTTCGATTCTGCGCTGAGGCACCATTCTTCATGCGGAAGTAGCTCAGTGGTAGAGCATCACCTTGCCAAGGTGGGGGTCGCGAGTTCGAATCTCGTTTTCCGCTCCATTTTCATATGGCGACGTAGCCAAGCGGTAAGGCAGAGGTCTGCAAAACCTTTATCCCCAGTTCGATTCTGGGCGTCGCCTCCAACTTTTTCGCCGAGGTGGCGGAACTGGCAGACGCAAGGGACTTAAAATCCCTCGGAGAGTGATCTCCGTACCGGTTCGATTCCGGTCCCCGGCACCATTGAAATTTGAAAGACTGTTGCATTGGCAGCAGTCTTTTTTTGTGTGCCGAATCTGGAGAAAGATATGGTACAATAAGGGAGATCAAAAAGAATACAAAGGAGTCATGACCCATGGAAGAACGACGAATCATCCACGTGGAAGAAAAGCTTCCGGTCCTGGAAACCATTCCCCTGAGCCTGCAGCATCTGTTTGCCATGTTCGGCTCCACCGTACTGGTGCCTTTTCTCCTGCACGTGGACCCTGCTACAGCCCTGTTTATGAACGGGGTGGGGACCCTGCTGTACCTGACCATCTGCAAATGGAAGCTCCCTGCCTATCTGGGCTCCAGCTTTGCTTTCATTTCCCCTGTGCTGGCCGTCTGTGCCACCCCGGGGATGACCTACGGAGACGCCCAGGGAGGTTTCATCGCCTTCGGGCTCTGCTTCATCTTCATCGGCCTCATGGTGAAGAAAATCGGCACCGGCTGGATCGATGTGCTGTTCCCGCCCGCGGCTATGGGGTCCATCGTGGCCATCATCGGCCTGGAACTGGCGCCTCTGGCCCTCAACATGAGCGGGTTCGTGGATCCGGTCCAGGGGATGACCAACGGCCAGGCCATGACCATTTCCATGTTCACCCTGATTGTCACCATCCTGGCCACCGTCCTGGGCCGGGGTTTCATCGCCATCATCCCCATCCTCATCGGGGTGGTGTCCGGCTACGTCCTCAGCTGGTGCATGGGAGTGGTGAACTTCTCTGCGGTGGAAACTGCCGCCTGGTTCTCTTTCCCCACCTTCTATCAGCCCCGGTTCAACCTCTCTGCCATCATGATGATCCTGCCCGCCCTGTTCGTGGTGCTGGCAGAACATCTGGGCCATCTCTTCGTCACCAGCGACATCGTGGGCCGTGACCTGATCAAGGATCCCGGGCTCCACCGATCCCTCATGGCCGATGGCCTGTCCAACGTGCTCTCCGGGTTCCTGGGTTCTACTCCCAACACCACCTACGGGGAAAATATGGGAGTCATGGCCATCACCGGGGTGTACAGCACCTGGGTCATCGGAGGAGCCGCCATTTTTGCCATCCTGTTTTCCTTCATCGGGAAAGTGGCTGCGGTGATCCACGGGATCCCCACTCCGGTGATGGGCGGCGTCTGCATCTTATTGTTCGGTTTTATCGCTGCATCCGGCCTGCGGATGATGGTGGAACGGAAGGTGGACTTCACCCAGCCCAAGAACCTGATCCTTACGGCTGTGACCATGATCAGCGGTCTTTCCGGGGCGGCAGTCCACATTGGGCCTGTCCAGCTCAAAGGCATGGGCCTGGCTACGGTAGTGGCCATCTTGGCCAGCCTGGCATTCCTGATTTTCGAAAAATTAGGCCTGTCCAACGAAAAATAATCGGATTTGGAATTGAAAGAAATCGCGAAGTATGGTATATTGTTTTAAATATTACAAACTACCAAAGGGAGGCAGAATATGGAGAATTTACAGCATGAGGTTGTCCTGGTGGTTGACTTCGGCGCACAGTACAGCCAGCTGATTGCCAGACGCGTCCGTGAATGCGGTGTGTACTGCGAAATCATTCCTTACAATTATACCCTGGATCAGATCAAAGCCAAGAATCCCAAGGCCATCATCCTGTCCGGCGGTCCCAACAGTGTCTATGCGGAAAATACTCCCAGCGTAGATGCCGGGGTCTTTGCAATGGGGATTCCCGTCCTGGGCATCTGCTATGGAGACCAGTTCATGACCAAGGCCCTGGGCGGCAGTGTAGCCCATGCGGGCAGCGGGGAATACGGCAAGACCGCCGTGGTGCTGGACAACGAAACCCGCCTCTTCTCCGGCTTGGAAAAGAACAATGTGTGCTGGATGAGCCATCAGGACTATGCGGAAAAGGCTCCCGAAGGCTTCACCGTCATCGCCCATACGGACGAATGTCCCATTGCCGCCATGCAGAATGAGGACAAGAAGCTTTATGGCGTCCAGTTCCATCCAGAAGTGATGCACACTCCCTTTGGCAAGCAGATGTTCAGCAATTTCCTGTTCAATATCTGCAACCTGTCCGGGGATTGGACCATGTCTTCCTTCGCCCAGAACAAGATCCGGGAAATCCGGGAAAAAGTAGGGGATAAGAATGTGCTCTGCGCCATGAGCGGCGGGGTGGATTCCTCCGTAGCTGCCGTCCTGGTCCACAAGGCTGTGGGCAAGCAGCTCACCTGCGTATTCGTGGACCACGGTCTCCTTCGGAAAGATGAAGGAGACCAGGTGGAACAGGTCTTCAAACGGGACTTCGACATGAACCTGATCCGGGTCAACGCCCAGGACCGTTTCCTCAGCAAACTGAAGGGGATCAGCGACCCTGAAAAGAAACGGAAGATCATCGGGGAAGAATTCATCCGGGTCTTCGAAGAAGAATCCAAAAAGATCGGTCATGTGGACTTCCTGGTCCAAGGGACCATCTATCCGGACGTGGTGGAATCCGGCGGTACCGGGACCTCTGCCACCATCAAGAGCCACCACAACGTAGGCGGCCTGCCCAAGGATATGAAACTGGGCCTCATCGAACCTCTCCGGGAACTGTTCAAAGATGAAGTCCGTGCCGTGGGCGAAGAACTGGGCATCCCTTCCAAACTGGTATGGCGCCAGCCCTTCCCGGGCCCTGGCCTGGCCATCCGTGTCTTGGGCGAAGTCACCGAAGAAAAGCTCCACATCGTCCGGGAAGCCGATGCCATCTTCCGGGAAGAAATCGCCAAAGCCGGCCTGGACCGGTCCATCTGGCAGTATTTCGCCTGTCTCCCCAACATCCGCAGCGTAGGGGTCATGGGTGACTTCCGGACCTACAGCAATACCATCGCCCTCCGTGCCGTCAACAGCACCGATGGCATGACTTCTGACTGGTCCCACATTCCCTACCACGTACTGGACATCGTGTCCCGCCGGATCGTCAACGAAGTTCCCGGGGTGAACCGGGTGGTCTACGATATCACCAGCAAGCCGCCGGCGACGATTGAGTGGGAGTAAGCGGCTAACACATAATATCGGGGCACAATAAGGGCCCATCTGCTTTGTCAGCGGGAGATTTGGATTGCGGCATGTACGCCTATGTACTATGCCACAATCCAAATCTCCCGCTTTCGCGCATCTGGACCCTTCTTGTGCCCCGGCCGAGATTCGCGGGATATGCACCCATCTGCTTTGTCGGGTTCGCGTATCTGGGTACATATCCCGCGCCTGGAAGAGAGCTGGGCCCATCTGCTTTGTCGTATTCGCGCATCTGGACCCCTCTTGTGCCCCGGACAGGAATTGGGGAAGAAGAAAAACGTCACACACGGCCGGAGGCCTTCAGATTCCAGACGTCAGCTTGTTGGCGATGAGCAGATCGGTACTGCATCTAAAGCGGACAAAGCTGAAGTCTGCCTTCTGGGAGGCCCGCCAGGGCCGGTTCTGACGTCTTCTAAGGGCTCCAGGACAACTGTCTGGAAATATGGTACAATAAAATGAAAAATAATCAGCAAAGGCGGTGGAGAATATGCGGTATCCATATATGACATTGGCCGATGAAACGGAAATCAGCCATTCCAGCATGGGGGATGATGGAACTGTCCGAGTCTATATCGAAACACCTTGTGAAGGCGGATTCCATCATGCAGAATGTATCCTACCTGGATATCAGTGGAAAGATATACAGGGTTATCCTGCGGAAAAGATACAGGAATTCGATTCTTTCCTGCATCATAATGCCCATATGATCCTGGAACTGGCGCAGGCCGGAGGTTTTGCCCATGCCACAGCTGTTTAGAATCGGGCCCTATTTAGTGTATTTCTGGTCCAATGAAAACAATCCGGTAGAGCCGGTACATGTCCATATTGCAGAAGGCAGGCCTTCCCCAAATGCCACGAAAGTGTGGATTACAGAAAGCGGGAAGGCTCTTCTCTGCAACAATCATTCCAAGATTCCTCAAAGAACTTTGGTTATGCTTTTAAGAATTATAGAGGCAAACAGTGACTATATTTTGCAAACCTGGAGAAAGCATTTTGAGGAACTGCGTTTTTATTGCTGACAACAGACAATTTGGTAAAATAAGTATATCATCAACACAACGAAAGGGAGTGTTCTCATGATGCAGGGTGTTCGCTTCTTTCTCTCCCTGCTGCTGGCACTGGGGATGCCGGCAGCGGTGCTGGCCAGTCATTTCATCCCTATGGAACGGGCTTTCCTCCAGATCCCGGATTCTTCCTCCAAAGTGGTCCAAAAAGATTTTTCTGAAGGAAAACGGAAAATGCATTTTCTGGGAGGTCGGACCCGCATGGGCAGCCCGGCACTGGTGGCCGTCCGGAAGGGCCATTTCCTGGAACAGGACAGCGCCCTCTGGCAGGACATCCGGCCCAATGATGCCAACCGTCACATCACCTACAGCATCGAACAGCTCAAAGATACCGACACCGGCCGCTTTTTCTACAGCGTCACACCGGGACTTTCTCATTCCGACTGTCTCTTTGAAACCATGCTCATCGGCTATGACAAAGAAGGGAAAAAGGTCCAGGAATTCATCAACAGCAAGAATTTCTATGCCCCCCATGGGGTGGACATCGATTCCATCATGACCCACCGGGGCAATCTTTACTTGGCCAAATACGATTTCGGCGGCTTCCAGGACGGGACTGTCTATCGGCTGATCTGGAACCCGGAAAAGGATTGGTTTGGGTTTGAACAGGTGAGTCCTGGCGAGGCACGGAGCTGACGCATAACCCAGGCACGGGAGATGCACCCATCTACTTTGTCGGGTTCGCGTATCTGGGCACATCTCCCGCGCCTGGAAGAAAATCGGGCCCATCTGCTTTGTCGAATTTGCGCATCTGACCTACTCTGGTGCTCAGGGAAAAAACCGAGGGAGAAAACAGACATCAGACACGGCCGGAGGCCTGCAGACATCAGATATCAGCTTGTTGGCGATTGAGCAGGGTGCTGCATCTGCATCGGACAAAGCTGACGTCTGCCTTCGGAGAGGCCCGTGAGGGCCGGTTCTGATGTCTTTTAAGGGATTTGGGACAAAGGGCTGGATTTATGATAGAATCAAGGGGTAAATCATCTTTTCAGGGAGGACTTATCATGATCCGATTCAACAATGACTACAACCACGGGGCCCATCCCAACATCCTGGAAGCCCTGGTCCGTACCAACGATACCCAGTTCAGCGGTTATGGCACCGATGAATGGTGTGACAAGGCAGAAAAAATGATCCTGGACTTGTGCCAGTGTCCCCAGGGCAAAGTGTATTTCTTCCCAGGAGCCACCCAGGTGAACCTGGTGACCATCGCGGCCTTTCTGGGCTCTTGTGACAGTGTGGTCTGCGCTTCCACCGGTCACATCAATGGCCATGAATGTGCTTCTATCGAAAATACCGGCCACAAGATCCTGGTTTTGCCCCAGAAAGACGGGAAAATCACCGCCGCCCAGATTGAACAGGAAGTCCGGTCCTATTATGATGCCGGTGAACCGGAATGGCTCACTCGGCCTTCAATGGTCTATGTTTCTTTCACCACTGAATACGGCACCCTGTATTCCAAAGCGGAACTTACCGCCATTTCAGAAGTCTGCCGGAAATATGGGATGGCTCTCTTTGTAGACGGAGCCCGGCTGGCCTATGGATTGGCTGCTCCGGACAATGACATGACCCTGCCGGATTTGGCCCAGCTTACGGACGCTTTCTACCTGGGCGGCACCAAATGTGGCGCCTTCTTTGGGGAAGCGCTGGTCCTTACCCATCCGGAAGCTGTCCGCCGGTTCAAGGCCCATATGAAACAGAGCGGAGCCGTCCTGGCCAAAGGCTGGCTTCTGGGCCTTCAGTTCTATACTCTGCTCCGGGATGGCCTGTATTTTAAACTGGCTGCCCGGGCGGATGCCTTTGCCCTTCGGATCCAGGAAGCCTTCCGGCAGAAGGGGATCCCTGAATACGTGGTCAGCCCCACCAACCAGCAGTTTGTGATCCTCACTCCGGAACAGGCGGAAAAATTGGCCCAAAAATATGTCTTTGAAAAAGAAGGGAACCTGGAAGACGGCCGGCTGGTGGTCCGCTTCTGCACCTCCTGGAGTACGGAGGAGGGGGAGGTGGAGGCGCTTATCGCCGACATCGCCGACGCATAACCCAGGCGCACGAGATGGGCCCATCTGCTTTGTCAGGGGAGATTTTGGAGCTGGGCATATACGTCCATGTATTATGCCCAACCCCAAAATCTCCCCTTTCGCGCATCTGGAGCCTTCTTGTGTGCAGGGAGAGGGTCGGGGGAGAAGAAAGACGGCAGCTTGTTGGACGTAAGCAGTCCGGTACTGCATCCAAATCGAACAAAGCTGATGGCTGACTGCTGAGAGGCCCGTGAGGGCCGTTTCTGGTTTCTTTTTTTTTTATGCAGTTGTCATGCCAACGGAATTATTTCTACCAATCTACTATACTTAAACCATCAAGCAAATAGTCAATAAGTATCAAACAATTGGGAGGAATGTTCCATGATCACTGTGAAAAATACGCTGGCCGAAGTTGTCCGGGATTATCCCCAGACCATCCCCTTTTTCAATGAGCTTCACTTGGATTACTGCTGCGGCGGGGGAATCCCTCTGGAAGAAGCGGTGAAGGATACGGACTTGGATGCGGAAAAAGTAGTGGCGGACCTGAATGCTTTCATTGCTGCCCACAGCGCCAAAACCGGCAGTCAGCAGGAATCCCTGGACCGTTTCAAGAAGCTTTCCATTCCGGATATGCTCCAGGATCTGGAAGCCACCCACCATGTGGATGAACGGAAATACATGGCAGAAATCGAAACGGACCTGAACAAGATCCTCTTGGTCCATTTCGTCCACCACGGGGAACTGCTCACCCGTCTCCATCATCTCTACGGTACTCTGAAAACTGAACTGGAAGAACATTTTGCCCGGGAAGAACGGATGGTGTTCCCTCTGATGCGGACCTATCCCCAGCCCAACCTGGAAGTCCTCACCCTGATCCAGAACCTGGAAAAAGATCATTCTGCCGCCGGGGATATCATCAAGGAAATCGAAGCCCTGACGGATCATTTCACCGTGCCGGCCGATGCCTGCGCCACCTTCAAACGGACTTATCAGCTGTTGGAAGCATTCGTCAATGATGTGTTCGTCCATATCTTCAAGGAAAACTCCATCGTTTTCCCGGAATATGCGGAAAAAGCGCCCAACCAGGAAGAACTGGATCATCAGGTGGAAGTGTCTCTGGAACAAGAAGCGGGCAGCAACAGCAACACCTGCGGCTACTGTGAAAGCGAAAATGGGGAAGAAAAGAGCCCGGTGCTCTTTGAATGCGGCAACTGCGGCGCCCTGTACTGCAGCGACTGCGGAGAGACCGGCTGCCCCAGCTGCGGCGCCTCCTTCAGTCACGCCCATCCTTTGGAATACTCGGGGAGCAGTTGGAATCCGAACCAGGACTAGGCAATAAGAGGGCTAACGCATAACCCCAGGGCACAATAAGGTCCCACCTGCTTTGTCAGCGGGAGATTTGGATCGCAGCATGTACATCTATGTACTATGCCACAATCCAAATCTCCCGCTTTCGCGCATCTGGGCCTTTCTTGCGCCCTGGGAAGAAATCCATGGAATAGGCACCCATCCGCTTTGTCAGGGGAAGAAGAAAGACGTCAGCTTGTTAGGCGGAAGCAGGGCAACTGCATCTGCATCGAACAAAGCTGACGTCTGACTTCTGAGAGGACCGCAAGGGCCGGTTCTGGCTTCTTCTATTCCCAGGGGCTGAATGGAAGCTTGGATCGAGCGGTTCACTCCTCCGCCAGCTTCAGGAATAGGGAAACCGGGGTCCGGAGGATCCTGTCGTTGAAATCATATTCCGGACGGTGGGGGGTGGGCCAGTCTTTTCCGTTGCCCACGTAAAACATGGCACCGGGGCAGACTTTCAGGTACCAGCCGAAATCTTCCGAAGGCCGCCAGGGCTGTTCCATGGGAGCCAATTCCAGGCCTAGGCTGCGGGCAGCCCTGCGGACCCGTTCCGCACATCGGGGTGTATTGACCGTGGCCGGAAAGGGGTCGGATTCGGCAAAAGAAAGAGCGAGGCCGGATTGCTTCCCCAGACGGAGGGCTTCTTCCCGGAGACGGTTTTCCACTTCTGCCAGGTCTTCTTCCCGGTCCGCCCGTAGGGTGAGGGAAATCTCTCCATCTCCCGGGGAAATGCCGAAATTGCGGCCTCCCAGATTGATCCCTACGATGGTGAGCAAGGTAAAGAAGGGGGCTTTACAGGCTTCCTTTTCCAGCTGGCCGGCAAATAGCGTCATCTGGGCCAGGGCCGGAGCTGGGTTCCTGCCGTTTTCCGGGGCACCGGCATGGGTTTCTTTTCCCAGGAAGCGGATGATCAGCCCCTTGGAAGCGCACTGGGTGAGGCCATCCCGGACCATCACCGCGTTTTCCGGATAGCCGCTGAGATTGTGGAAAGCATAGACTTCGTCCATCCCTGCTTGTTGGATGAAATCTGCACAGGGTTTCCCTCCTTTGCCGATTTCTTCTGCTGATTGGAAAATGAGATACACCGGCCGCCGGATCTTACGGTCTTTTTCCAGGAGCAGAGAAAGGGCTGCCAATGCAGCGGAATGGCCGTCGTGGCCGCATTTATGGGCAACTTTCTCTTTTTTCGAACCATAGGATAGAGAAAGGGTTTCCGGCAGGGGCAGGGCATCCATATCTGCCCGGAAGCCGATGGGGGGCTTTTTCTTCTCCACAGCCGGTTCATACAGTGCATAGAACCAGTCCCCCTGGTCCACGACTTTCAGATTCGTATGCAGCCTGATGAAATCCATCAGGCGTTTTTTTGTCTCTTTTTCTTGTCCAGACAATTCCGGATGGGCATGGAGAGTATGGCGCAGCGCAATGATCTGTGCCCAGTCCTGTTGAGATATAAGTTCCTGATCCATGGTTGTCTTTTCCTTTCTGAGGGCTGTTGCAGCGCCCTTTTGTCTCATTTCCTAATGGTACTACAAATCCAGCAGAAAAAAAATAATAAATGATGTAATAGAACTATTGACAACAAAACTAAGATGGTGTACTATACATCATGTAAAAAGTAATAAAAAATATTACAACAATAAAACAAACTGGTTGGAAGGGTCACACCCTTCTGGAAGGAGAACTTCAAATGAAAAAAATCGCTGTTGTCGCTGCCAATGGACGTGTTGCCAAAAAGGTGATTGCCGAAGCCCTGAACCGGGGAGATGAAGTGGTGGCTTTTGGCCGCCATGCCGAAAATGATACGGCTGCCCAAAACTACATCCGGAAAGACATCCTGGATCTGACCCGGGAAGACCTGGCCGGTTTCGATGCGGTGGTGGACGCCTTCGGGGCCTGGGCTCCGGAAGCTCTGCCCGGCCATTCCATTACCCTGAAGCATCTCTGCGATGTGCTTTCCGGGACGGAGGTACGTCTGGTGGTGGTAGGGGGTGCCGGATCCCTATACCTGGATAAAGAACACAAGACCCAGCTGGTGGACAGCCCGGACTTCCCGGATGCCTTCAAGCCGCTGGCTCTGGCCCAGGGAAAGGCGCTGGAAGAGCTGCGGGAAAGAACGGATGTCCGGTGGACCTTCATCAGCCCGGCTGCTGATTTCCAGGCCGATGAGGAACGGACCGGGAAATATATCCTGGCAGGGGAAGAACTGACGGTGAACCCCAAAGGCGAATCCATCATCTCCTACGCTGATTACGCCATCGCTCTGGTGGATGAAATCGAAAAAGGGAACCACATCCAGCAGCGGATCTCCGTGGTGCGGGGGTAACCCTGCCACGGGAGTTGTCTTAAAGGAGGGATGGGAATGACGGGAAATATTACGGACGAAAACATTGCCCTGCTGGAAGAAAAAATCTCCCAGGCGGAAGCCATCCTTGTTGGTGCAGGAGCCGGGCTGTCTACGGCAGCCGGGTTCACCTATTCCGGCAAACGGTTTCACCAGTGGTTCTTCGATTTTGAACAGGCCTATGGCATCCGGGATATGTATTCCGGCGGTTTCTATCCCTTTCCCAGCCGGGAAATCTACTGGGCCTGGTGGAGCCGGCAGATTTACTTGAACAGGTATGTGGATGCGCCTCTTCCGGTGTATCCCCAGCTGCTGGACCTGGTCCATGGAAAGGAATACTTTGTCCTCACCACCAATGTGGACCACCAGTTCCAGCGGGCCGGGTTCGACAAAAAACGCCTGTTCTACACCCAGGGGGATTATGGGCTCTTCCAGAAAGAGCGGCCCGGACGGAAAAAGGAAACCTGGGACAACGAAGAAATGGTGTACCGGATGCTGGAAGCCCAGGGGTTCGTGAAAGACCGGGACGGCCGGTATCAGGTTCCGGCTGACGGGCACATCCGGAAAGCCATCCCCGCCAGTCTGGTGCCCAAGGCTCCTGACGACGGATCACCTCTGGTGATGAACCTGCGCTGTGACGATACTTTTGTGGAAGATGCCGGGTGGCACTGGGCAGCTGGGCAGTATCACCGGTTCCTCCAGAAGTTCCAGGATAAGAAGATCCTGTATCTGGAACTGGGGGTGGGGATGAATACCCCGGGAATCATCAAATATCCCTTCTGGCAGCGGACCGGGGACAATCCCCAGAGCTTTTATGTGTGCATCAACCGAGGCGCTGCTTTCTGCCCGGACGAAATCCGTGGCCGGAGCCTGTGCCTGGACGGGGATATTGCGGAGGTACTGGAAAAACTCACGGAAAGGAAGGAGGCATGACCATGGAACAGGAAGAACGGCGGATCTGGCTGATACGGCAGCTCCAGAAGGAAATGCCGGACTATGCCGGGATCCCTTTGCCGGAAGATTCGGAAAGACAGTGGCAGCTGTTCCGGGGGCTGTGCAATCTGCGGCCGCCCCGGAAGGCTTCCCGGGAATTCCTGGAAGTCCAGGATGCTTTCCTTCAGGAAATGACCCGGGAAAAAGGCATCATTGCCTTGGATGATCTGGAACCCTCTCCTGTGGATCCCCGGTTGTTCCTGTGGCAGGGAGATATCACCCGGCTCCAGGCCGATGCCATCGTGAATGCCGCCAACAGCCAGCTTTTAGGTTGCTTCCGGCCCAACCACAACTGCATCGACAACCTGATACAGACCATGGCCGGGGTCCAGCTCCGGTATGCCTGCTGGGAGCTGATGGAGGAACAGGGCTGCCCAGAGCCTACAGGACGGGCCAAGATCACCAAGGGATACAATCTGCCGGCCCGGTATGTGCTCCATACGGTGGGTCCCATCGTCCAGGGAAAAGTCACAGAACGGGACCGGCAGCTGCTGGCTTCCTGCTATCGTTCTTGCCTGGAAATGGCTGATGCCGCAGGGCTCCGCAGCATTGCTTTCTGCTGTATTTCTACCGGTGTCTTCGGTTATCCGCCGGAAGCAGCAGCACCGGTGGCGGTGGGGGCTGTCCGGGAGTATCTGAAAAATCACCCGGCTTCCGCTCTGGAAAAAATCGTCTTTGATGTCTATCAGGATCGGGATAAGATCCTCTATGGAAGGGCCCTGGACTGATCTGCAGCCTTTTCTCGTTGACACGCCCCTAGGTATCTGGTAGGATAGATGAGCAAAGAAAATAAGGGCTACGGTTGGAGCCGGCTGGTGAAACAGCAAAATCGACGCAGTGCGGGGGCATTGCGTCTTTTTCTTTATCCGCCCAAGCCTTAGAGAAAGAAGGAAGCACGTCCATGAACTGTCTGCAGAAATCCCTGATCCTGGCCCTGAGTACTGCCAGTCCTTTTGTGTTCCAGACTCCGGCAGGGGCCCAATCCTATGCGGCTCCCCCTTTCCATCAGGAAGGCCGGTGGCACAGTGTGGCCCTCAAACTGCTCCTGGATGCGGGCATCCAGGCCTATCAGCAGGGTGACTATACCCAGGCTCTGTCCCTGTTCCGGCAGGCTGCGGCCAGAGGACACGGCAAAGCTCCCCGGTACATCGGCCTTTGTTACGAAAAAGGGCTGGGGGTGGCCCAGGATCTCCAGGAAGCGGTGGAATGGTATCGGAAAGCCGCTGCTAAGGGGGACATCACCGGGGCTTATCTCTTGGCCCGATGCTATGAAAAAGGAAACGGCGTTCCTCAGGATCTGGATCTGGCCCACAAGTACTACCGGCAGTCGGCCCAGCGGGGAGACATCATCGCAGCCCCGGCCATGACCGCCCTGGGGAGACTGGCGGAACAGGGGGTGGGGGAGTCCAGAGACCCGGCAAAAGCCAAAACCTGGTATGCCAAAGCCGATGCTGCTGGGTATGCTCCGGCCCATGAGGCCCTGACCAAGCTCCTGGGCCATGAACCGAAAGTCCATACGCCCCGGGTCCTGACGGAGCGGGTGTCTGCCGGCAGCAGCCGGGATCTGGCGGACGGGGTCACCCGCCTGGACGTGACCCATATCTGGAAGCCAGTCCGGACCATCGACTTTTCCTCCAAACACAATGTGCTGATCCAGAATCCGGATGGTACCACTGTGCCCATGGATCAGCCTTGGTTCGCTTCCGCCCAAATAGCTCCAGGTACCTGGCAGATCCGCAGCGACGGGGACTACTGCTACCTGCTGGAAGGAGACAGCCTGGCGGTGATGATCGACTGCGGCTACGGAGCCGGGAACATCCGCCAGTACGCCCAGACCCTCACTGCCAAACCGGTGCAGTACGTGATCAATACCCACTACCATTTCGACCATACGGCCAATGATGCCTATTTCGATGCCGCCTTCATGACTCCAGAAAGCGTGGAGTACGCTACCATCCCGTATGCCAGCTTCCAGGGCATCACTTTCCCCCGGGACTATCCGGTGATCACCGTCCAAAACGGATACAAACTGGATCTAGGGAACCGGGAACTGGATATCCTGACCTTGCCCCATGCCAACCACACCTTTGGGGGGCTGATGGTCCTGGATCCATCCCGGAAGATCCTCTTTACCGGAGATGAGTTCCTGGGGAATGACAAAATCGATCTGAACATCTCTCTGGAGGATTTTGCTGCCAACATGGAACGGATCGGCGCTGTCCGCAGCCAATTCGACGTCATGTACGGAGGTCCTGGGAAGAAGGACGCCAGTGTGTTCGATGCCTGTGCAGCTGCCGCCCGGGCAGGTTTGGATCCCGACTTGAAAACAGGATCTTCTTCCAGCACTGGATTCAAGCCCCAGCCTGCCGCTCCCGCCCAGGGCACGATAGTCTACAGACGGGGCAGCGTCCGGCCGGGAGACGGTACTTTCAATGCCCCGGAACCCGTGATCCAGGGTATCCGCCGGTCCTTTACCGTGAACGGATTCCAGGTGAATTTCACGGAACCTGAAAAAAAATAAAAAAGACCTTGCATCTTTTGGAACACTCTGCTATAATAACATTCGTTCGGTAAACACGCCCGTAGCTCAGTGGATAGAGCAACGGCCTCCGGAGCCGTGTGCGGTGGTTCGATTCCACTCGGGCGTACCATTTAAAACTTGCCTCATAGTTCGCGTCAGCGGGGTATGAGGCTTTTTGTTGCCCTGGTGGTTTTTTTCAGTCAACTGGACCAGGGAAAAAGTGGTATAATAAATAAGTTGTCAATCCATGGAGAAATGATTTTCCATGAGGGAGAAAAGAGGTTATGCCGTGGTTAGTATCACAGATCGTGTGCGCTTTTCAGAAACTGATTTGATGGCCGTGGTCCATCATACCAATTATCTGCGCTGGTTCGAAATGGGGCGTGTGGCCTATTTCCGGCAGGCAGGCATCGACCTGAATCAGCTGCGGGAAGCTGGCTATATGGTCCCGATTGTCGAAGTCCAATGCAAATACCGCCAGTCCGCCCGGTTCGATGATGTGTATGAGATCCAGACCACACTGACGGCCTGCAGCCGGGCCATGATCCGGTTCAGCTACCGGGTCCTCCGGAAGGCGGATGGAGCCCTGCTGGCCGAAGGCAGTTCCAAGAATGCCTTTGTGAACCTGGAGGGGAAAGTGGAACGGCTGACATCCGAGTATTATGAAAAACTGCAGCAGCTGGCTGCACAAGAAAGGGAGATCCAAGCATGATCAATGTGATTTTACTGATTCTGGGGCTGTGCGTCCTGGGCCTTTTGGTGATGATCGTCTACGCCGCCCTGAAGCCCACCGATGCAACCCGCGTGGTGGTGGAAGAAAAGACCCCGCTGAAACTGGAGTATCTGGACCATGACAAGGCTGTGATGTCTTTTGAGGTGCCTCTCCGGAACAAGAGCCCGGAAAGCGCTGCAGTGACCGATTGCTTCGTCCGTCCCTATCTGCCCCAGGAACAGTTCCCCGATGCCTGGTGCACCGGCAATGTGGAAAAAAGCGACCGGCGCCGGAATGACCATTATTTCGAAGCCTTGGTGCTGAAGGAATGGTCCGAATGGACGCTGATCGTCACCTTGACCCTCCGGGCCCGGAACGGCAAGGACATGCGGGAAATCCTGAACCGGATGGTGGATATGGATGCGGCCATCTTCGTCTGCGGGGTGGGCCGGAAAGCCCATTATGTGCGGAAATATTTCTTCACCGTCTTTGCGGATGAACTGAAAAAATTGGCAGGGGGTGCCTACAATGGCTGAGAAATATGAAATCATTCCCATTCCGACCCGGATCCTCACCGTCCATGACAATATCGTAGATGCGGTACGGGAATTCGGCGGCGACAAGATCGGCCCCCGGGACGTGGTCTGTGTAGCAGAAAGTGTGGTGGCCATCACCCAGAACCGGGCCATCCGTCCGGAAACCCTGAAGATTTCCTTTGCGGCCAAGGTCCTGAGCCAGCTCTTCCCTGGGGTGGGGAGCATCGGGAACTGGTCCGCCATGCAGAGCCTCCTCAACGAATCCGGCACCTTGAAAGTGCTTTTTGCGGTGGTGGTGGGCTTCTTTGCCAAATGCTTGGGCAAGAATGGGGTGTTCTACCAGCTAGGCGGAGAACAGGCCCGGCTCATTGATGACATCACCGGCACCATGCCTCCCTATGATAAGCACATCGTCCTGGGCCCCAAGAATCCGGTGCGGGTGTCTGAAAGCATCAAGGAAGGGTTGGGCTGTTTCGGCGCCGCCGTGGCGGACGTGAACGACCTGAAACGGTCCTGCTGCCTGGGCTGCACCAAAGGGGTGGATCCCCGCCTGGTGGAAAAGATCCTCATCGACAACCCCTTCGGCAATGACAGCCAGAAGACGCCGATTTGTGTGATCAAGAATTACATTGATTAAGCAGCATTGCTGCTTAATCAATGTAGTCAGGAGTCGGAAGTCTGGAGCCCAATGATAAATTTGCGGGCAAATTTTTAAATGTGTAAACCGGAACCGTATGGGCTGCACGCCGGGCAGCCCGCTGAATTATCGATAGTCCGTGCATAGAGCGGGCCGCCGGGCCAGCGGCCCCTACGGTTTTATACAATCAAAAGAAACTGGCCTTCAAGCCAGGTTCTGTCCTGAGGCTTCCGACTTCAGACTCCTGACTCCCGACTTAAAAAGCTGTTGCGCAGGCAACAGCTTTTTTTATCAAATAGAACTTTTTTCCTCTGGATTTATCCCCTCACAACAGTTACAATAACAGTTGTAGAAAAGGTAGGTGAAATTGATGTTGGAAGTTGTAATCGCAACCCACAATCTGGGCAAAGTAGAGGAATTCAAGTCGCTGATGGATGAACTCGGCATCACCTTTACCTGCCTCAGCGATTATCCGCCTCTGCCGGAACCGGAAGAGACGGGACGGACCTTTGCGGCCAATGCCCGGCTGAAAGCCCGGTATTATGCCAAGGCCCTGGGAAAGATCTGCCTGGCCGACGATTCCGGGCTGGAGGTGCTGAGCCTGAAGGGAGCCCCTGGTGTCCGGTCCGCCCGCTATGCGGGAGAAAAGGCGACAGATGAAGAGAACAATGATCTGCTCCTGGCCAATATGAAGATGCAGGTCCGGAGGAACTGCCGGTTCTTCTGCGCCTTGGCCATGGCCAATCCGGAAGGGCGGATCCTGGCAGAAAGTGCCGGGATCTGTGACGGGATCCTGCTCCATGAGCCCCATGGGACCAATGGATTCGGGTATGATCCCCTCTTCTGGTCTACGGAACTCCACAAACCCCTGGGCGAGGCCACCTTGGAAGAAAAGAATGGCATCAGCCACCGGGCCAAAGCCATCCGGAAGCTGGTGAACCAATGGAAAAGGATGAACAAATGAAAATCGGCGTGGTCAGCGATACTCATGGGGATCTCCATGCCCTGGAAGCTGTCCTGGATCAGGCCGGGGAAGTGGACCTGTGGCTCCACGCCGGAGATTACAGCCAGGATGCCCCGTACATCGAAGAAGCCACGGGGATCCCAGTCTATGCGGTCTGCGGCAACTGCGACAGCTATGCGGACCGGGCACCGGCAGAACTGGTGACGAAACAGCTGGGCTTCACCTTGGCCATGACCCACGGCCACCGGTATGTCCGGTACAATGACTGGAGCCGGCTGCTGTATTGGGGAGAAGAAAAGAAGGCGGATGTGGTAATCTTCGGCCACATCCATGTGCCGGTGAACCGGGAAGAAGACGGAATCCTCTTGATCAATCCAGGAAGTCCCAGCCGGCCCCGGAACGGGGTGCCCAGTTTCGGCATCCTGACCCTGGAGGCAGGGAAAAAACCGGTATTTGAAGTGCAGGCAGTGAGAGGATGAAAAGAGTTTGCTGGATACTGCAAGTTGAAAGGAGCCGAGAGAAATGGCAAATACGGAAGAACTGAACAAAGAGGCACTGGAACTCCATGCCAAGAACCACGGAAAGCTGGAGGTGCGCTGCAAGGTACCTTTGGAAAACGGCCATGACCTGTCCTTGGCCTATACCCCCGGGGTGGCTGAACCCTGCCGGAAGATCAAGGAGAATCCGGATCTTTCCTTCGAATACACTTGGCGAGGCAATATGGTGGCCGTAATCAGCGACGGCACCCGGGTCCTGGGCCTGGGGGACATCGGTCCGGAAGCCGCCATGCCCGTCATGGAAGGGAAGGCTGTGCTGTATAAGAAATTCGGTGACGTGGATTCTGTGCCCATCTGTATCGATGCCAAAGATCCGGAAGAATTCGTCAACATCGTGGAAAAACTCCAGCCCTCTTTCGGAGGCATCAACCTGGAAGACATTTCTTCCCCCAAATGCTATGCGGTGGAAGCGGAATTGATCAAACGGTGCAAGATCCCCGTCTTCCACGACGACCAGCACGGCACCGCCATCATCGCCTGCGCAGCCATCCTGGGGGCCCTTCGGTATGTGAAGAAGGACATCAGCAAGGTGAAAGTGGTGGTGAACGGCTGCGGGGCTGCCGGTTCCGCCATCGGAAAGCTGCTGGTGCGCCTGGGGGTCAAAGACCTGACCATGATCGATGTCCATGGGGCTGTCTATGAAGGCCGTCCGGGTGAAATGGACATGGCCACCGCATACTTGGCCAGCGTCACCAACCAGCGCCATTACCAGGGCGATCTGAAAGGGGCCGTGAAAGGGGCCGATGTGCTCCTGGGGGTTTCTGCTCCCCGGCTGTTCACCAAGGAAGTCATCCAAAGCATGAATCAGGATGCCATCGTATTCGCCCTGGCCAACCCGGTGCCGGAGACCACCTATGAAGAAGCCAAGGCTGCTGGAGCGGCCGTAGCCGGGACGGGCCGGAGCGATGCCCCCAACCAGGTGAACAATGTGTGTGTGTTCCCGGGGGTGTTCCGGGGTGCCCTGGATGTCCGGGCTTCTGCCATCACGGAAGAGATGAAAGTGGCTGCGGTGAAAGCCATCACCGGTCTGATCCCGGACGATGAACTGCGGGAAGACTATGTGGTGCCCGGTGCCTTTGACCGGCGGATCGTCCCCGCCATTGCTGCTGCCGTAGCCAAAGTGGCTATGGAACAGGGCATCGCCCGGATCAAGCGGGACCCGGAAGAAATCCGGAAAGAAGCTGCAGAACGGGTGGAACGGAATTGGAATGCGTGATTTTTTCGCTGGGCGGAAAGATCGGTTGACAGCTGAGAAAGCAGAAAGGGAGGAAAAAATGATGAAAAAATTGGCACTGGTCCTGGCGGGGCTCCTGGCCTTGGCCGGCATCGCCGGGGGCTGCGGAAGCTCCACGGGCAGCAAGCCTGCAGGGGGAGACAAGAAAGTGGTCCTGAAGGTGGGGGCATCACCGGTTCCCCATGCCGAGATCCTGGAAAAAGTGAAACCGATCCTGGCCAAGGACGGGGTGGATCTCCAGGTGGTGGAATTCACCGATTATGTGAAACCCAACCTGAGCCTCAGCGACAAAGAAATCGACGCCAACTTCTTCCAGCATCTGCCGTATCTGGAAAAGTTCTGCAAGGATCGGAACCTGTCCCTGGTTTCCATGGGCAAGGTACACATCGAACCCATGGGAGTGTATTCCCGGAAAATCAAAGACATCAAAGCCGTGCCTGAGGGTGCGAAAGTGGCCATCCCCAACGATCCTACCAATGGCGGCCGTGCCCTGGCCATCCTGGAAAAGGCCGGTCTCCTGAAGCTGAAAGAGGGAGTGGGGGTGCTGGCCACCGCCAACGACATCGTGGAGAACCCCAAGAACCTCCAGATCACCGAAGCAGAAGCTGCCATGTTGCCCCGGACCTTGGATGATGTGGATCTAGCCGTGATCAACTCCAACTTCGCCATGGAAGCCAAGCTGAATCCCACCAAAGATGCTCTGTTCATCGAAGCCAAAGATTCTCCTTACGCCAACATTGTCGCCGTCCGCAAAGGGGACGAAAACCGTCCGGAAATCCAGAAACTGATGAAAGCCCTGAACAGCCCGGAAGTGAAGAAATTCATCGAAGAGAAATACAAGGGCGCCATCGTTCCGGCATTCTGAGGTCCGTGTCATGCCCAACACCATCGTTTATGAAGAAGGAACGGCTTTCCATCCAGGTTCCTATCTGGAAGACCTGCTTACCGAATGGGAGATGACGCCGGCCCAGTTTGCCCATAAGCTGGGGAAGCCGGTGGAAACGGTCCAAGAGCTGCTGGAAGGGGCCATCCCGGTGGATCTGGAACTGGCCAGCAAACTGGAGGAAGCTACGGAAATCAGTGCAGCAGCCTGGCTGAACCTGCAGTTCATGTTCGATGAGAAAGTGGAAGCCCACAAGAAATAACAGTTCAATAGTTCATCCAGAACAGACGGGCGGTCTCGTGGAGAGGCCGCCCTTTTTTGCGCACCAGGCAGACCTGGCTGGCCAGAGCGGCTTCTTCCACCGGTACCGCTGTGAGCCCATGGCTCAGAGAGACCACCGATTCCGGCACCAGGGCGATTCCCAGCCCCGCCTGGGCCCACTGGAGACAGCTCCGGGCATCGTCTGCCAGGCAGCGGAAATACAGGGAGAAATCCCGTTTCCGGCAGGTTTCCTGGATGATCCGCTCCCAGCGGCGGTAGCCCAAAAGGGCCAGACTTTGGAGGGCTTCCAAGGTAAGGGCGTCCGGCAGGGAGGAGGGGAACAGTTCCCGGACTCCCACGGCGCAGAAACTTTCCTGGCAGAGGACTTTCCGGTCCACTCGGGAATGGGAGAAGGGCGTCCGGATCACTGCCAGATCGATGGTCTCCTTTTCCAAGGCATCCAGCAGCTGGTAGGTGTTCCCCTCGTAGAGCTGGAAGGAAATCTCAGGATACCGCTGGATGAAATACCGGACGCCCCGGAAAAAATGCTCCCCGGTCCCGGAAGAAATCATCCCCAGGTGGAGGCTGCCCTTCTTCCCCAACTGGAAATTCTTCATGTCCTCCTGGGCGGCCAGGGTCAGGCTCTGGATCCGTTTGGCCGTGTCATAGAGGCTCTGGCCGGCCTCGGTGAGCCGGATCTTCCGGCTGCCCCGTTCCAGGAGACGGACCCCGCACTGGGCTTCCAGCCGCTGGAGCTGGAGGGAGACCGGGGGCTGGGTCAGGTTCAGGCGCCGGGCCCCGGCGGAGATGGAGCCTTCTTCCACTACGGCAATGAGACAGTTCAGCTGTTCCAGATTCATATTCCATCCTCCTATATAAAAAATATATGATTCTCAATAGATTCAATATCTATTATATAGCAATCTTGGTGGTAAGATAAAGGCAGTCCAAAAAATGAGGTGCGTATCATGAAAAACTTCATTCCCTATTTTCGGGGATATGGCTGGGACTGCTTCCTGGCCCCTGTGTTCAAACTGCTGGAAGCCCTGATGGACCTGGCCGTGCCTTTGGTGATCGCCGCCATGATCAACCAAGGACTGGCCAGCAGCGACAAAGGCTTCCTGTTCCGCTGCTTCCTGATGCTCATGGGACTCATGGTCCTGGGCATGGTTTTTTCCTTCACTGCCCAGTATTTTGCTGCCCGGGGCAGCGTGGGGGTGGTGACCCGGCTCCGGCAGGCTCTGTTCGACCACATCCAGGGGCTGTCCTACAGGGAACTGGATACCCTGGGCACCGATACCCTGATCACCCGGCTCACCAGTGACGTGACGCAGGTCCAGACGGGCCTGAACCTGGCCCTGCGGCTGCTGCTCCGGAGTCCCTTCATAGTGTTCGGGTCCATGGTCATGGCCTTCTTCATCGATGTGCCCAGCGCCCTGGTGTTCGCCATTTCGATTCCTCTGCTCCTTGTAGTGGTGCTGGGGGTCATGGACCGGAGCATCCCCTTGTTCAAACGGGTCCAGGAAGCCCTGGATCGGCTGCTCCAGACCACTCGGGAAAACCTCACCGGGGTCCGGGTGATCCGGGCTTTTTGCCAGGAAAAAACAGAGGTGGAAGAATTCGACAGCCGGAACGCGGACCTGACCCGGAAAAATCTCCATGTGGGCCGCTGGTCCGCCTTGATGACCCCGGGGACCTACCTATTGGTGAACCTGGCCACAGTGATCCTGATCCGCCAGGGAGCCCTCCGGGTGGAAATGGGTGCCATGGCCCAGGGGGATGTGGTGGCCCTCTACAACTATATGGCCCAGATGATCATCGAACTGGTGAAACTGGGCAGTATGGTGATCACGCTGAATAAATCGGCAGCCTGTGCAAGCCGTATCCAGGGTATCCTGGAGGTGAAAAGCTCCCTGACCAGTCCCTCTGCTTACGGATCCCTTCAACCGGTGAGCGGGGGACCGGCCGTGGCTTTCCATCACGTGTCCTTTGGCTATGCCGGAGGTGCCGAAGCCGTAACTGATCTGGATTTTGCCATCCCCAAAGGCAGTACCGTGGGGATCATCGGGGGCACCGGCAGCGGCAAGACCACCCTGGTGGACCTGATCCCCCGTTTCTATGATGTGACCCGGGGCCAGGTGGAAGTGGACGGCCGGGATGTGCGAGAGTACCCGGCTGGTCACCTGCTGGAAAAAATCGCCCTGGTGCCCCAGAAGGCCGTGCTCTTTGAAGGCACCATCCGGGACAACCTGCGCTGGGGCAAGGCCGATGCCACCGATGAGGAACTCTGGCAGGCCCTGGAAACCGCCCAAGCCAAAGATGTGGTGCTGGGGAAGGAAGGCCAGCTGGACGCCCTGGTGGAACAGGGGGGACGGAACCTGTCCGGAGGCCAGAAACAGCGGCTGACCATTGCCCGTGCCCTGGTGAAGAAACCGGAGATCTTGATCCTGGATGATTCCGCCAGCGCCCTGGATTTTGCCACCGACCTCCGTCTCCGCCAGGCCATCAAGGCCCTGGAAGGGGAAATGACCGTATTCATCGTATCCCAGCGGACCAGCAGTGTCCGGCAGGCAGATTTGATCCTGGTGCTGGACGATGGGAAACTGGTAGGCCAGGGAACCCACCTCCAGCTGCTGGAGACCTGCCCGGTATACCAAGAAATCTTCGATTCCCAGTATCCCGGCCGGCGGGTGGAAGAACTCCGCCAAGGAAAGGAGGAAGCCTGAATGAAGCAGAATAATTCCAGCTGGGAAACCTTGAAAAAAGTCTGGAAGGTCATCGATGCCTATCGTCTGCTCCTGATAGGGAGCCTGGTGCTGGCCGGGGCTTCTGTAGCCCTCCAGCTCTATGTGCCCATCCTGTTCGGCCGGGCCATCGACGGGATCGCAGGGCCGGGACAGGTGGATTTTGCCCTGGTAGGCCGTTATGCCTCCCAGATCATTTTCCTGGTGATCCTGTCCAGCCTGGCCACTTGGGCCATGAATCTCATCAACAACAAGCTGGCCTTCAATACTGTCCGGGATATCCGGAGCCGGGCTATCCGCCGGATCCAGCAGCTGCCCCTGTCCTTTTTGGACAGCCACAGCACCGGGGACCTGGTCCAGCGGGTGATCGCCGATGTGGACCAGATCTCTGACGGGCTGCTCCTGGGATTCACCCAGCTGTTTTCCGGCCTGGTGACCATTTTGCTCACCCTGTATTTCATGTTTTCCACCCACCGGACCATTTCCCTGATGGTCATCGTCCTGACTCCGCTCAGCTTCCTGGTGGCCAAATTCATCGCCAGCCGGTCTTACAAGCTGTTCCAGGACCAGACCGCCATCCGGGGAAAGCAGACAGCTCTCATCAACGAAACCATCGGCAACGAAAAAGTGGTGAAGGCCTTCTGCCATGAAGAACGCTCTTCGGACCAGTTCCGGTCCCTCAACGGAGACCTGCAGCAGGCCACCCAAGGAGCCCTGTTCTACAGCTCCCTCACCAATCCTTCTACCCGGGCGGTGAACAACGCCATCTATGCTTTGGTGGCTCTGGTGGGGTGCTGGGAGATCCTGACCGGAGGCCTTACCGTAGGAGGGCTCACCGTGCTGCTGTACTACGCCAACCAGTATATGAAGCCTTTTACGGATATCAGCTCCGTGGTCACCGAGCTCCAGAATGCCATGGCCTGTGCTGCCCGAGTGTTCGCCTTGATCGAAGAAACGCCCCAGAGCCCGGATCCGGACCGGAAGCTGGTGTTCCAGGAAGGCCGGATGGATATCCGCCATGTGTATTTTTCCTATGACAAAAAGAGATCCCTCATCGAAGACTTCAACTTCCAGGTGGAACCGGGCCAGACCACGGCCATCGTAGGACCCACTGGCTGCGGCAAGAGCACCTTCATCAACCTGCTCATGCGGTTCTACGATGTGGACCGGGGGACCATTGCCATCGACGGCCAGGATACTGGAAAAGTGGACCGGCACTCCCTCCGTCGGACCTATGGGATGGTGCTCCAGGAAACTTGGCTGAAACAGGGGACCATCCGGGAGAACATCGTCTTCGGGAAGCCGGAAGCCACCGAAGAAGAAATCATCCGGGCCGCCCAGGAAGCTCACAGCTGGGAATTCATCCGCCGGCTGCCCCAGGGACTGGATACGGTGGTGGACGACGACAGCCTGAGCCAGGGCCAGAAGCAGCTCCTGTGTATCACCCGGGTGATGCTGGCCCTGCCGCCCATGCTGATCCTGGACGAAGCCACTTCCAGCATCGATACCCGGACCGAGATCCAGATCCAGAACGCCTTTGCCAAGCTCATGGAAGGACGGACCAGTTTCATCGTGGCACACCGGCTTTCCACCATCCGCAATGCAGACCGGATCTTGGTGATGAAAGACGGCAGGATCATCGAACAGGGGACCCACGAAAGCCTCATGGCCCAGGGCGGGTTCTACAAGGAACTGTACAACAGCCAGTTTGCGGGGTGAGAGAGGGCCGCTGCAAGTGGTTTCCGCACCTGTAGCAGCCCTCTTGTCTTCCTTCCCCCAGCGTGCTACAATGGGGAAAATCTTGAAGGAGGGTCCGGTATGACTCGATTCCAGAAAATCGTCGTTGCCCTGCTGACCGTCAATATGCTGGCTACCGTGGGCCTGTATCTGCGCCTGGACAGCCAGGAGCTGCTGCTGGAAAAGGAAGTCCGCAGCATGAAACGGGATATCTTGGGGACCCGGTATGATGACACCAATCTGAAGAACAGCCTGGCCAGCCTGGAAAAACAGGTAGGGAAGCTGGGCGAAGATACCCGGAAAGCCATGGAAAAACCGGAAGCCCCGGCACCTAAGCCGGAACAGCCGGCTCCTAAGACCAAAGCTACCGGCATCCAGGGATTTTTGGATCAACTGTTTGGGAAGTGAAAAAGGGGCTGTTGCTCATGCAGCAGCTCCTTCTTTACGTCTTTTTTACAGAACCATCACAAAAAACTGACAGAATTCTCCTATAATAAAAACGATTTTATGATGATTGGGAGAAATCGAATGGAAATCAGACTGGAAAATCTCTGCAAAGCCTTTGACGGAAAACCGGTGATCCGGGACATTTCCCTCTGCATCCGGGATCACAGCCTTACCACTCTCCTGGGGCCTTCCGGCTGTGGCAAGACCACCCTGCTGCGGATGCTGGCCGGGCTGGAGACGCCCGACGGGGGCGAGATCCAGCTGGGGGACCGCTGTGTCTATTCCTCCCGCCGGAAACTCCTGGTGCCTCCGGAAAAAAGGGACATGGGGTTCGTATTCCAGGATTTTGCCCTGTGGCCCCATATGACTGTATTTGAAAACGTGGCCTTTGGGCTGCGGGCCAGGGGGAAGACGGAACATCTCCAGCAGGAAGTGGAACGGGCCCTTTCCATCGTGCAGCTGGAAAACCTGGGGGACCGGTATCCTGGAGCCCTTTCCGGAGGACAGCAGCAGCGGGTGGCTTTTGCCCGGGCCATCGTCCTGCGGCCGGAATGCATCCTTTTCGACGAGCCTCTTTCTGCCCTGGATGCTCTGCTGCGGATCCAGATGCGGCAGGAGCTCCGGCGTCTGGTGACCCAGCTGGGGATCACGGCGGTCTTTGTGACCCACGACCAGGAAGAAGCCATGAGCATCAGCGATGCCATTGCCGTGCTCCAAGGGGGCAGGGTGGAACAGATGGGCACTCCCCAGGAACTATACGACCATCCTGCCACCCTCTTTACGGCCCAGTTCATCGGCAAGGGGAACTGGCTGGATGCCCACACCCTTTTCCGACCAGAAAAAGCCCGGCGGAAACCGACAGAAAATGCTCGGTCCTTTGGGACCACCGTCCGGGGCTGCACGTTCCTGGGGCCGGTGTGGCAGCTGCAGCTGGGATGGCAGGATCAGGAATGGACCTGCTGGAGCCCGGCTCCTATGCCCACGGGGAATCAATTGACCCTGTTCGTCCCTGAACAGGATATCCTGCATCTTTGAAACGAAAGGAAGGAAACATGATGGATTGGAAAAAAACAGCAATGCTCCTTTGTTCTGCCTGTCTCTGTCTGAGCCTGACGGCCTGCGGGACGCAAACGGAAAAGAAAGCCGCTCCGGCTTCCTCCGGGGAGAAGAAAGTGACGGTGTACATGCCGTCCCCGGCCGGCCTTTCGAAGAAACTGGCCCAGGGCTTCGAGAAAAAGACAGGCATCAAGGTGGAGACCTTCCAGGGTACCACTGGGGAGATCCTGGCCCGTCTGGAAACGGAAAAGAACAATCCCACAGCGGACGTGGTGATCCTGGCTTCTTGGAGTGACGGCCTGAACCTGAAGAAACAGGGCGGACTCTTGTCCTATGCACCCCAGAACAGCGACAAGCTGGTGAAGGGCTGGCAGGATCCGGATCACCAGCTCACCGGGTACAGTGCCTCGGCGGTGGGGGTCATCTACAACACCCGGCAGTATCCCAAACTGGATGCGGATTGGGCGGAACTGGGGGATGCCGCTTATAAGGACAAACTGGCCATCCCTGACCCGGAAAAATCCGGGGCCTGCAAGGATTTCCTGGCCGGCTATGTGAACAAATACGGCTGGAGCGCGCTGGAAGCTATGGCGAAAAACGGCATGAAGGTGCCAGGGGCCAACAAGGCGGCCCTGGAAGCGGTGACCACAGGAGAAGTGGGAATCCTGGTGGCCGGCGTGGATTACAATGCCTATACGGCCAAGAAAAAGGGAGAACCTCTGGATATCTATTATCCCAAGAGCGGTACCATCGTGAATCCCCGGCCGGCCATGATCCTGGCCAAGGCACCCCATGGGGAGAACGCCAAGAAGTTCATGGACTATCTCCTTTCTGATGAAGCCCAGAAACTGGTGGCCGATGCCTATCTGCTGCCAGGCCGGAGCGATGTGAAGGCCAAGGGGACCCAGCTGGCGGATATCCCCCAGATCACCCCAGAATGGGATAAGATGATGGCTCTGGCTTCCAAGGCGGCAGCCAGGCTGAACGAACTGTGCAGACGGTAAGCAGGTGACGGGCGCATGGAAAAACGTTGGCGTTGGCTGCTGTCCTTAGCTCTGGCGGCAGTCCTGATCCTGCTGATCGGAGCCCCGTTGGCTGATGTATTTGTAAAGGCGGTCGTCATCGATGATCGCCTTGCTCTTTCTTATGCCCAGGGAACCTTGGCAGAACCGGGGAACGGACGGATGATCATCAATTCCTTGGTGCTGGGCGTTTTGGTGGTGCTGGGGTCCACGGTGCTGGGGGTGCCGGCGGCCTACCTCCTGGCCCGGACGGAACTGGCCCGGAAACGCTGGCTGGATGTGCTGTTCCTGGTCCCTTTTATGACGCCTCCTTACATCGCTTCTATGGGATGGATCCTCTTCATGCAGAAACGGGGACTGTTCGCCCAACTCTTCCCCGTGTTCCCCAATGGGATCCCGGCATTCTTCACCCTGGGGGGACTGGTCCTGGTCATGAGCCTCCATATCTTCCCCTTCCTGATGGTCCTGCTGAAGAATGCCATGCTCCGTCTCCCGCCTTCCCTGGAGGAAGCTGGGGCGGTGAATGGGGCCGGGCCTTGCCTGCGGCTGCGGAAGATTTTCCTGCCCCTCCTCACCGGGAACTACGCCATCGGGGCTCTGCTGGTATTCGTGAAGACCATTTCCGAATACGGCACCCCTTATACCCTGGGCCGGCGGATCGGCTTCGACGTGTTCACCACCCATATCCACCGGTACGCGGCCATCGCCCCCATCTCTTTCGGCAAGGCGGCAGTGCTGGCTTCCGTCCTCACGGGGATCTGCCTCCTCTTGTGGCTGGTGCAGGATTTCATCACCCGCCACCACCAGTATGCCCTGGTGGGAGGGAAGGGCCAGCGGCAGGCTTTCAAGAAGCTGAGCCCTCTGGGCCGGATCGGAGCCTGGGGCTTCTTGGGAGGGATCTATTTCCTGGCTGTGGGGATCCCGTATTTTTCCGTGATTTCCACTTCTTTGATCCGGCTCCGGGGATATGGGCTGGCGGCAGGGAATTTCACCTTCCAGCATTACCAGGAACTCCTGGGGACCAGTGACGGGGCCTTGGAAGCCATCGGCAACAGCTTTGCCATTGCTGGGGCGGCGGCCACCCTCTGCGCGGTGCTGGGGACGGCGGCGGTCCTCCTGGTCCAGAGCCTTCCCCTGCGGATGGGGAAAATCCTGGAAGGGCTGAGCCTGGTGCCGGAAATGCTGCCAGGGATCGTCCTGGTCATCGGCCTCATGCTGTTCTGGAACGATTTATATGAGGTGCTGCCCCTGTACAACACCCGGGCCATCCTGGTGGTAGGGTATACGGCCCTGTTCCTGCCCTATACCGTCCAGTATGTGACCAGCGCCTACGGACAGATCAGCGGGAACCTGCTGGCAGCTGGCCGGGTGTTCGGAGGGAGCCGGTTCTATATCTTCCGGAAGATCACTTTTCCCCTGCTCCTCCGGGGAATCGGCGCCGGCTGGATGATGACCTTCATCATTTCTGCCCGGGAACTGGTGGCTCCCAGCCTCATGGCGCCGCCGGATACCTTGGTGATCTCCACCTTCATCCTGCGGGAATTCGAACAGGGCAGCGTCTCCCTGGGCATGGCCATGGCCGTGCTGTGCATGGTGCTTACCACCGGGATCCTCTTGGCGCTGCGTCTGGGGAAAGGGAAGGCTTCCTCTGGAGAGAACTGAAAATCAGACGGGAAACCGGACTTTTCCAGAGACCGGGACCGGGGATTTGTTTCCTCAGGTCCCGGTCTCTATGGTATAATGACACTATTCAAAGGAAAAGAGGTGGCATTTTGGGCTGGTGTAAAGGTGTTGGACTATCTGTGGCGCTGCTGGTGGGGCTCTGTGCGCCTGCGGCAGCGGAAAAGCTGCTCTTCATTCCCCTGGACAGCCGGCCGGTCTCCCTGGCCTATACGGTGGACAGTTTCCGGAAGGCAGGGGTGCAGGTGGTGACCCCGCCTGGGGAATATCTGGCCAATGACCGGCAGACGGGGGACCCGGTGAAGCTCTCCCAGTGGCTGGAACAGGAAGCCCGGGGAGCGGACGGGGCGGTGGTTTCTCTGGATTCCCTGATCTACGGGGGCTTGGTCCCCTCCCGGACCCATGAGCTGGATCCCCAAGTGCTGGCCGAACGGGCAGAAGGACTGCTGGCTTTCAAAGAGAAGCATCCCGGAGTCCCGGTCTATGGCTTTGCCACCGTCATGCGGTCGCCCAAATGGAGCAGTGCCCCGGCGGAACCGGCCTATTATGCCCAATACGGGCCCCAGATCTTCCGGTGGGGCGCCCTCCGGGACCGGCAGGAACAGGGGCTGCTGGTCCGGAAGGAGAAAAAGGAGCTGGCCGGGCTGGAAAAAGACCTGCCCTTGGAAATCCGCCGGGATGTGTTGGAGCGGCGGAAAAAGAACCTGTTCGTGCTGAAGGGCCTGGTCCGGGGCCTGGAAAAAGGGAAGCTGGATTATCTCCTGATCGGCCAGGATGATTCCGCCCCCTATTCTGAAGCCCATCGGGATGCCCGGGAACTGGAAAAATTCAGCGATCCGGCATTCCGGTACAAGTTCCGGAGCTTTTCCGGGGCAGATGAACTGGGGATGGTGCTGCTGAACCGGGCCCTGAATAAAGCCCGGGGAGAGACGCCCCTGGTGTATGCTTACTATAATGAAGGAAAGGGACCGGCCACCGTAGCCAGCTATGAAGACAGTCCCATCCGGACCAGCTATCGGCAGCATGTGCTGGCTTCCGGCGGCTATCCCGCCCAGTGGGACAAACGGGCGGATCTGGTGCTGGGGATCTATACTCCGGCAGATGGGGTGACCTTGGGGGCGGATGATCCCCGGAATGGGGAAGCCTTGGACGAAAGGGGACAGCGGTTCCTGGAAAAGACCTGGGACTATGTACAGCGGGGGGCCAATGTAGGGATCGCGGATGTGGCTTTTGGGAACGGAAGCAGCCGGGGGCTGGTCCGCGCTCTGTTGGAAGAAAAGGACGGCCAGGAACCCCTGGGGTATCAGCTGGGGTCCTATGCCGGGTGGAATACCGCCAGCAACAGCCTGGGGTACGCTTTGGGCCAGGGGATGCTCCGGCCCTATCTGGATCCCCAGGACCGTCAGGAGCTCCTGACCGTGCGCTACCTGGATGACTGGCTGTACCAGAGCCGGGTCCGCCAGGAAGTGCGGAAGGAACTGATCTGGCCCAGCCAGTGGCCGGACGGGAAACTCACGGACAGCCAGACGGAACAGGCGGAAAGAATGGTGACGGAGAAGATGGTGCAGGAAGGCGCACCTCTTCTAGGCGGACGGCCGGAACGATACCGGTACCGGCTGCCCTGGCATCGGACATTCGAAGTAGAAGTGGCCCTGCGGGCCAGTTCTTAGTAAACGTCTCACGCAAAAAGAGACCATCTGGTGAAGCCAGATGGTTTTGGATGCAGAAAAACCAAAAGCTGGGAAGGACGGAGTTGTGAAATGTTTCTGCGGCTTTGGTGGCGGGTATTTTAGAAGCAGATGCGTCAGTATCTGGTATCCTTTGGCGTGGGACGTGAAGCGTGAGACGTTGGGTGGCAGATGTATCAGCATCTGCTTTTTATGGACTGCGGACCAATGAAGGCTCATAAAATACATGCAGGGAGGATAAAGGTATGACCTATTACGAAGAAGCCATGGAGATGAAGGACGAGATGATCCGGCAACGGCGGGATTTCCATGCCCATCCGGAAACTGCCTGGACGGAATTCCGGACCACTTCCTTCATTGCAGAGGAACTCCAAAAGCTGGGGTATGAAGTCCTCATGGGCAGCGACATCCTGGATGAAGGAGCCCGGATGATGGTGCCCGATGAAAAGACTTTGAAACAGTGCGCCCAGCGGGCCATCAAAGAAGGGGCCAACCCGGTGCTGGTGGACCGGATGAAAGGGGGCATGACCGGCTGTGTGGGGATCATGCATTTCGCCAAACCGGGGAAAACCGTGGCCCTGCGGTTCGACATCGATTCCCTGTTCGTGGCGGAAGATCCGGCTCCCAGCCATCGGCCCAGCGCCCTTGGATTCCAATCCAAGCATCCGGGGCTGATGCATGCCTGCGGCCATGACGGCCATGCCACCATCGGTCTGGCAGTGGCCCGGCTGGCAGCAGCCCACAAAGACCGGATGGCCGGTACCCTGAAGATCTGCTTCCAGCCAGGAGAAGAAGGAGTGGTCGGGGCCAAAAGCATGGTCCGGAGCGGCATCGTAGACGATGTGGATTACTTCATCAGCGGGCACATCGGCCTGGGCAATTATCACGACAGTTCCCTGGTCTGCATGACCCAAGGCTTCCTGGCCACGGACAAGATGGATGCCGTGTTCACCGGCGCTCCCAGCCACGCCGGGGCCGAACCGGAAAAAGGGAAGAATGCCCTGTTGGCAGCGGCCCAGGCGGCCATTTCCCTCCACACCATCAGCCGGCACAGCGGCGGCTCTTCCCGGATCAATGTGGGGGTCCTGGAAGCCGGTACGGGACGGAATGTGATCCCGGCCAACGGGCTCATCAAATTCGAGACCCGGGGAGAAACGGCGGAAATCAATGATTTCATGGTCCGGGAAGCCAAACGGATGGTCCGGGCGGCGGCGATGCTCTATGATGTGGGGGTGGAGATCCTGCCCCGGGGCAGCGCTACCTCCTCCAATTCTTCCCCGGAAATGGGAGAAGAGATCTACCAGCTGATCGAACCCCTCCATGTGTACCGCCACGTGGCCCGGGAACAGAAAGTCAGCGGCAGTGAGGACTGCTGCTACTTCATGAGCCGGGTCCAGGAACATGGGGGACAGGCGGTGTACATGCTCTACGGCACCGAGGAAGCCGCCGGCCATCACCAGAGCGATTTCGACTTCAACGAAGACGTCCTGCCCCGGACCGCCGGGACCATCGCCTTTTTGGTGGAACATTTTGGGAATCAATGAGGGGGGCTGCTGCATGCGCAGCGGCCTCTTTTCTATTTGCCTCCTTTAGGAAACTGTGCTATGATAAATTAAGAAGTAATAAACAAAATTACATCATCCCAGCTGCTCGGCAGCGGGAAGAAAGGAGCCATTATGCAAATCTCAACCAAATTCACCATTGCCATCCATATTTTGGCGGCTACGGAGATCTTCGGGGACCAGTACAAGATCACCAGCGATTTCCTGGCTTCCAGCGTGGGCTGCAACCCGGTGATCATCCGGAACTTGATGAAGCAGCTGAAAGGAGCCGGCCTCATTGCCGTGCGGCGGGGTCCCGGGGGAGTACGGGTGACCAAGCCCCTGGAGCAGATCACCTTCTACGATGTCTACGAAGCGGTGGAAACCAACAAAGAAGAACTATTCAACTTCCACGACCGGCCCAATCCCCAGTGCCCGGTGGGACGGAACATCCATAAGGCCCTGGACGGCCAGCTCCGGGAGATCCAGAAGCAGTTCGAAGCCGATCTGCGGCAGCACAACGTGGGCGAAGTGGTAACCGACCTGAAGAAGGAGATCGCCGGCTGAAGGAGAAAGTTGGAGGGACCGGGCCCCTTTCGGCTCTTGCCACCGTGGACAGAAGTGCGTTATAATAGCATCATCTTTGCAATTTATCAGGATAAAGCAGTCTTGATAGGCAGAAATGAGGAGAAGTTATGGGAAGTATTGTTTCGTTGACGGCACTTTTTTGCATCTATGCGGTCAGTGAGCTGATCGCCATGCGCACCCGGGCCATTTTGTCCACGGTGCTGGGAATCTCGGTGATCCTCCTGGCCGGGTTCTGGTCCGGGCTCCTGCCCCAGACCCTCATCAAGGACGCCCAGGTGTCCGGCATCGGCATGGGGGTAGTGGGGATGCTGATCGTCTCCATGGGGACCACCATCGATTTCACCGAGCTGAAGCAGGAATGGAAAGTGGTGGTCACCTCCGTCCTCTGTGTGGTCTTTGCCGTAGCGGCCATCATCCTCATCGGGGCTTTCGTCATGGATCCCAAGATTGCCATCTCCGGATCCCCCATCTTTGCCGGGGGCAATGCGGCCACCCTGATCATGCTGGCGGCGGCCAAGGAAAAGGGGCTGGAATATGTAGGGACTTTCTGCCTGGTGCTGCTGGTGACCCAGAAATTCTTCGGCATCCCCATCGCTTCCTTTGCCCTCCGTCACCTGGCCCGTCAGCTGCGGGTGGATCCGGGCTTTGTGGCCCAATACAGCGAGGAAGCAGAGAAAAAGGCGGAAGCCGCCCGGAAACGGCCTCTCGCGATGCCTTCCGCCTTTGACAAGCCATCCGTCTACCTGGCCAAATTGGGGCTGGTGGCCACCCTTTCCTTCTATGCCGCCAGACTCACCGGGGGCCATATCCATTACTTGGTGATGTGCCTGATCCTGGGGACCCTGTTCTTTGCCCTGGGTTTCTTGGATAAGGGGATCCTGGCCAAGACCCAGTCTAGCGGGCTGATCATCTTCTTTGTGACCATCGTGATCTTCACCAATTTGGGGGCCACTACGCCCCAGCAGGTCCTTTCCGTGCTGCCGCCCCTGATTTGGTCCGCCGTCCTGGGGGTGGCCGGCCTGTGCGCTGCTGCTTTGCTGTGCAGCCGGCTGTTCCGGATGCCCTTTACCTTGGCGGTGTCCCTGGGGATCACCTGTACTTTCGGCTTTCCTACGACGATGCTGATTTCCCAGGAAGTCTCAGAAGCCATGGGGGAAACGGAGGCACAGCGGAAGGCTCTCCTGAATTTCCTGCTGCCCAAGATGCTGGTAGCTGGGTTCGTGACGGTGACCATCACTTCCGTGGTCTTGGCGGGCTTTGTGGTGAATATCTTGTAAAAGGAGCATGAGGGAATGGATACACTGGATCTGCAGCTAAAAGCATATATCGAAGGGCACCGGCAGGAGATGCTGGCCCTGTGGGAAGAAATCGTCGATACGGAAAGCGGTCCCAAACAGCTGGACGGGGTGGACCGGGTGGGGGACATCCTCCAGCGGGAATTGGAAAAGGCGGGGGCCGCGGTGCGCCGAGTACCTGTGGACCACGCCGGAGACTTGATCGTAGGGGACTGGAACCCAGGATCGGAAGCAAGACCGGTGGTGTTCATGGGCCATATGGATACAGTGTTCCCAGCGGGGGAAGCGGCCAAAAATCCCTTCCGGGTGGATGCAGCTGGCAATGCCCATGGTCCGGGGGTGCTGGATATGAAAGCGGGGCTGGTGATCGGCCTCTATGCCCTAAAAGCCTTCCAGTCCATTGGCTGGAAGAAGTATCCCATCCGGTTCCTGGGGATCCCGGACGAAGAGACCCTCCACATGTTCTCCAATGCCAAAACCCTGATTGCCCAGGAAGCGGCAGGGGCGGCTGCTGCCTTCAATTTCGAGCCGGGACCTGTCAATGACAGATTGGTCATCGGCCGGTACGGCGGAGGACCTGTTTCCATCACCGTCCATGGGGTGGCGGCCCATTCCGGCAGTGCCCCGGAAAAAGGCCGTTCAGCGGTATTGGAAGCGGCTCACAAGATCCTGAAGCTGGAAGCAGCCAACGATATCCCTCGGGGGAAACTGATCAACTGCGGGGCAGTGGAAGGGGGTATCGGGGAAAATACCATTCCGGATTTCTGTAAGATCCGCATCGGCATCCGGTACCGGAACCAGTCCATCGGGGACGAGATCTTCGCCCTTTTGCGCCAGGTGACGGAGGAGTGCACCGTGGAAGGGACTTGGGCGGAATTGGATGTGAGCCGGGTAATGGCCTGCATGGAGACCACAGACGGGGTCCGGAAACTCTATGATCATGTAGCGGATACGGGGGAAGCTTTGGGCCTGGGCCGGATCCCGGGCATCCAGGTAGGCGGTCTTTCCGACGCGGGGATCACCATAGGGGCCGGAGTCCCCACCCTGTGCGGCATGGGAGTCCGGGGAGAAGGGGCCCATACGGACCGGGAATATGCCCAGGTGGAGTCCTTGTACGAACGGTGTCTCTTGGCAGCGGCTGCCGTCCGTACCCTGTGAGGCGGCCATGGACCGGAGAGTCATCGCCAATGTGATCCTGGGGTTCGGCTGCATCGCCTTGGTCCAGCAGGAATTTTTCCTGGGAGCCGGTCTCATCGCCCTCAGCTGTCTGGTGCGGAAGGAGTGACGGGTTCAGCAAGAAGTTGGACACGGCCCCCGAAAGGGACCTTGGGACGTCAGAATCAGCCTTGTTGGGCTCAACAGCTGGACCATTCTGCTTATTGGGGACAAGCTGATGTCTGCCTTCTGACAGGCCCGTTAGGGCCGGGGCTGACATCTACCCAGGGATGTTGACCAGGTATGGTATAATAGATATGTATCATAAAATATTACATTTCAAAGGAGAGAACTGAAATGAAAGTATTGCTGTTCAATGGCAGCCGGCGGGAAAAAGGCTGCACTTATACGGCCCTGTCCCTGATTGCCAAGGAACTGGAAAAAGCCGGGATCGATACGGAAATCATCTACATCGGCCTCAATGCCGTGAACGGGAAACTGGATGCTTTGGTGAAGGAATGTGCCGCTAAGATGAAGGAAGCGGACGGCCTTGTCATCGGGTCTCCGGTGTACTATGCTTCTCCTACAGGAGAGATCCAGGTGTTCCTGGACCGGTTTGCAGGAGCGGCAGGGGCTGACCTGCGGCACAAACCGGCAGCTGCCGTCGCCTCCGCCCGGAGAGCCGGCACCAGCGCCACCTTGGATGTGCTGTACAAATACCTGATGTACAACGAAATGCCCGTGGTCACTTCCAACTACTGGAATATGGTCCATGGGAATACCCCGGAAGAAGTACTCCAGGACAAAGAAGGGGTCCAGATCATGGAAACCCTGGGCAAGAACATGGCCTGGCTGCTGAAATGCCTGGAAGCCGGCAAAAAAGCAGGGGTGGAAGAACCGGCCAAACCGGTGAAAGTGATGACCAATTTCATCCGCTAAAAAAATCCCAAAAAAGTGCTTGACGGCTTCTGATATTTGCCGTATAATAGCTCTTGTGTTCGGGGCGTAGCGCAGTTTGGTAGCGCGCTTCCTTGGGGTGGAAGAGGTCGTGAGTTCGAATCTCGCCGCTCCGACCATTTAATCGAACGGAACGCCACAAAGTTCAGCTTTGTGGCGTTTTTTCATGTGCAAAAGCTGCCGGAATAGGTGACCTGGATCGGCAGCCATGCTATAATTATCATGGAAAATTTTGAGCCAACCGTTATGGAGTACAGGAGGAATGCCTTGCATGTCTGAGCTGCAGGAGAAAATCGCGAAAAGAAGGACCTTTGCCATTATTTCTCATCCGGATGCCGGTAAGACGACGCTGACTGAGAAATTATTGCTATATGGAGGCGCCATCCATCTGGCTGGTTCCGTGAAATCCCGGAAAGCCAACAAGCATGCCGTCTCTGACTGGATGGAAATCGAAAAGCAGAGAGGGATCTCCGTCACCTCTTCGGTGCTGCAGTTCGACTATGATGGGTACCGGGTGAACATCCTGGATACTCCCGGGCACCAGGACTTTTCAGAAGATACCTATCGGACCTTGATCGCCGCTGACAGTGCGGTGATGCTGATCGATGCCGCCAAAGGGGTGGAACCCCAGACCAAGAAGCTGTTCTGGGTCTGCCACCGGCGGAAACTGCCCATCTTTACCTTTGTGAACAAATTGGACCGGTACGGCCGGGCTCCCATGGACCTGATGGATGAAATCGAAAAGGTGCTGCACATCAACGCTTATCCCATCAACTGGCCCATCGGGGTGGACGGCCACTACATCGGGGTCTACGACCGGCTGAAGAAACAGGTGGAGCTCTTCGACAATGACAGCAGCCACGGGTCCAAGATCCTAAAGAGCACCACCGGCAGCCTGGACGATCCTGCCATCCGGGAAGCCATCGGAGAAGCTAATCTCCAGACTTTGATGGATGATATCGAGCTGCTGGATCTGGCCGGGGACGAATTCAACCTGGAAAAAGTAGATGCAGGGGAACTGACACCCATGTTCTTCGGATCCGCCATGACCAACTTCGGGGTCCGGAGCTTCCTGGAGAAATTCCTGGAACTTTCCCCGGCCCCCCAGCCCCGGAAACTGAAGGACGGCGGCGTGGTGGATCCCACTGACGAGGATTTCACTGCCTTTATCTTCAAGATCCAAGCCAATATGAACCCGGCCCACCGGGACCGGATCTCTTTCATGCGGATCTGTTCCGGAGTGTTCGAAAAGGGCATGACCGTGTGGCATGTCCAGGGACAGAAACCGGTGAAGCTGGCTCAGCCCCAGCAGTTCATGGCCCAGGAGCGGACCACGGTGGAAAAGGCCTACCCCGGAGACATCATCGGGGTGTTCGACCCGGGGATCTTCACCATCGGGGACACCCTGTGCAATGAGAAGCACCCGGTGCAGTTCGAGGATTTCCCCATTTTCCCGCCGGAAATCTTCGCCAAGGTCCAGCCCAAAGACTCTATGAAACGGAAGCAGTTCGAAAAGGGCATCATCCAGCTGGCCCAGGAAGGCGCCATCCAGGTATTCCGGCAGAAGGACATCGGGATGGAAAGCTTCGTGGTGGGGGTCGTGGGGGTGCTGCAGCTGGAAGTGTTGGAATACCGGCTGCTGAACGAATACAACGCCAAACTGCTCATGGACCAGCTGCCCTATTCTGTGGCCCGGTGGGTCTATGCGGATGATCCGGAACTGATCCGGAACATCAAAGGATTGGACAACGGGATGCTGGTGTACGACAAATTGGACCGTCCTGTGGTGCTGGTTTCCAACGAATGGAACCTGAACTGGATCTTGGAACGGAACCCGGGAATCAATTTCACCCAGGTGCCCAGCGAAGCGCGGGCGATTTAAGGAGAAAAGGAGGGAACCTGCCTGAAGCAGGTTCCTGTGAAGGGAAACGCAGCCGGTGGCTGCTAACCCACCACCAGCCTGGCGGCTGGTCCCCCGCCCTTGAAAAGGGCGGATATAGTGAGGTGGACTTATGGATAACAAGAAACCTGCCATGGACATCCTGGGGGTCCCGGTGACGCCCTTTTCCATGGGGGAAGCAGTGGCGTGGCTCATGGACCGGGTGGACCGGGAATTGCCCACCCAGGTGGTCACTGCCAATGCAGAGATCATCATGATGGCCCAGAAGCTGCCGGCTTATAAGGCCCTTTTGGAAAAAACGGACCTGATCCTGGCGGACGGGGCCGGAACTGTATGGGCCGGACGGACTCTGGGACATCAGGTGCCGGAACGGGTGGCCGGCTTCGACCTGTTCCTGGAACTGCTCCGGGAAGGGGCCCAACGGGGGACGAAATTCTTCCTGTTCGGCGCTGCCCCGGGGATTGCAGAAGCGGCGGCCCAAAAAGCAGCAGAGATCGCTCCCGGGGTCCAGATCGTAGGGACACGGAACGGCTATTTCACCCAAGCTGATGAACCGGAAATCATCCGGCAGATCAACGGAAGCGGTGCCCAGGTGCTCTTTGCCGCCCTGGGGGCTCCCAAACAGGAATTCTGGCTGGAAGAACACCGGGATGCCCTGGCTCCTGCCTTGCGGGTGGGCCTGGGCGGCAGCTTCGATGTGCTGGCCGGCAAGATGGAACGGGCTCCCAAATGGATGCAGGAAGCTTCCCTGGAATGGTTGTTCCGGCTGTACAAGCAGCCCAGCCGTCTGGGGCGGATGATGGCACTGCCCCAGTTCGTGGTGAAGGTGCTGGAATACAAACATTCCCACAAGTAAAAAATGGGGTCTGCCCCCACCATTTACCAGCAGAGTTTGGACAAAGGAACTGAGATAAGGTATAATGAAACGATGGGTGGAGGTGAAGCTGTGACCAAATACAAATACAGAATCGTCAAAGAAGGATATCCTTTCATCGGGACCATGCTGGCTGTGACTGTGCTTGCAGGATATCTGGCCGGGCCGGTGTTCGCCGTGCCGCCGGCAGTCCTGATGCTCTATTTTGCCTATTTTTTCCGGAACCGGGTGCTGGACGTGAAGCAGGATCCCAATATCCTGTATTCTCCGGCGGACGGTACGGTGATGGGTGTGGAAGAGTTTTACGATAAAGAATTTCTCAACGAACCGGCCAAAAAAGTGACCATTTTCCTTTCCGTATTCAATGTGCATACCAACCGGGCGCCCATGACGGGGCTGATCAAGTACATGCGCTACACCTGCGGCGGGTATGAACCAGCTTTCAAGGATTCTGCCCCTGTGGTGAATGAACGGATGGCCATCGGCCTGGACAATGGATCCAACCGGATCCTGGTCATCCAGATTGCCGGTATCCTGGCCCGCCGGATCGTTTCCTGGACCAGCCTGGGCAGCCGGCTGAAACAGGGGGAATGTTACGGCATGATCAAATTCGGGTCCTGCACGGAACTGGTGGTTCCCCGCTCGGTGGAAATCATGGTGCGCAAAGGCGATAAGGTGCAGGGCGGTATCAGTATCATCGGGAGGCAGAAAGCAGAATGAACTACAAACGCATGGTCCCCAACAGCATCAGCGGCCTGAGCCAGATGCTGGGACTCATTTCCATCTATCTGTCCATGGAGAAGGATTTCAACCTGGCAGCCATCTTCATCATCCTGGCCATCCTGGCCGATTCCTGTGACGGCCGTGCCGCCAGGGCCCTGGGGGTCAGCGGTCCTTTCGGGGTGGAAATGGATTCTCTCTGTGATGTATGTTCTTTCGGGATGGCCCCTGCCGTCCTGATCTATACCTACTCCCTCCAGCAGCTGGGAGTGGCGGGGATGGTCATTTCCGGCCTCTTCGCTTTTGGGGCAGCCATGCGGCTGGCCCGGTTCAATGTGAACGTCACGGCCATCCACGGCTATTTCCAGGGCATGCCGGCACCGGCCGGGGCCTGTGTCATCGTCACCTTCGTCCTGGGAGGGATGCAGATCAGTCCGTTGCTCACGGCTCTGCTCACCGTTGCCGTAGCCTGCCTCATGTACAGCGATGTGAAGTATCCGGATTTCAAGGGCCATGGGAATCCCCTGTTCCGGGTGCCGGTGATCATTGCCTTCATCTTGGGGGCCCTGGTGCTCTGGAGCGATGTGAAGGCCTGGCCTTTTGTGATCATGTTCACCTATACCCTCTGCGGGGTGCTCAATGCAGTCTATGTGAAAGTGACGGGAAAACAGGCCGTCTTTAAATAAGAGGAGGAAACAAGAGGTTTTATGAGCACGTATTTCGACATCATCATGGTTCCCCTCCAAGTGCTGATCGTCTTTTTCACCATTTATTATTTTGTCATTTCCCTGTTCGGCATCCTGCCCCGGAAAAAAGAAAAGAAAATCCTGACTCCCAAAACCACATTTGCCGTCATCGTCGCCGCCCACAATGAAGAAAAGGTCATCGGCGAACTGGTGGAGAACCTCCATATGCTCCGGTATCCCGATGAGCTGTACGACATCTTCGTGATCGCCGACAACTGCAGCGACCATACGGCGGAGGTGGCCCGGAAGGCCGGTGCCTTGGTGTATGAACGGTTCAACCAGGAAGAAGTGGGGAAGGGATTTGCCCTGGAATGGATGTTCCGGCAGCTGTTCGCCTTGGACAAACAGTATGATGCAGTTGCCATCTTCGATGCGGACAACCTGGTCCATCCGGACTTCCTGAAGGAAATGAACAACCGGTTCTGCAAGGGTGAAAAACTGATCCAAGGGTATCTGGATGTGAAGAATCCCAACGACAGCTGGGTCAGCGGCACTTTTGCCATCAACTTCTGGATCGTGAACCATGTGTGGCACTTGGCCAAATATACCATCGGGCTCTCCAGCGTATTCGGGGGTACCGGCATGGTGATTGCCACGGAAGTGCTGAAGAAATATGGATGGAAGGCCACCTGCCTGACGGAAGACATGGAATTTACCATGAAATGCCTGCTGGAAGGCATCCCCACCGCCTGGTGCCAGGATGCCATCATCTACGACGAAAAACCCCAGACCTTCAAAGCTTCCTGGAACCAGCGGAAGCGGTGGGCCCAGGGCCAGTTCGATGTGGCAGGCCGGTATATGGGGAAACTGCTGAAAGAGGGGATCCGGAAGCGGGACATCGTGATCCTGGATGGGGTCATCGATGTGTTCCAGCCCTATTTCATGCTGATTTCCACCTTCTTCGTGCTCTGCAGCACCATCTACAATTTCGTGCCCTTCTACACCAACGTGCTCTATGCCCTGCTGCCCTACCATGTGTGGCAGGTGATCGGGGTGGCCCAGTATGTGATCCCCGCCATCATCCTGTTCAAGATCAATGCAGCACCCAAATCCTGGTTCTACACCCTGTTCTACCCGCTGCTGCTCTACAGCTGGGTGCCCATCACCATTTTGGGCTTCCTGCACCGGCATGAACATGTGTGGAGCCACACCATCCACACCCGGAGCATCAGCTTCAATGATGTGCTGGTCCCAGAAAGCGCAGAGACCGGACCGAAGCAGATCGTGCTGCCGAAAGAGAAAAGATAAGAGAAGTCAGCTGCCAACGGTTGGCGGCGGCCGGAAAGGACTCGTCCATGGGGGCGGGTCCTTTTTTCTCTGGCAAGAAGAGTCCCACGCCCAGAACGGATCTTGTCTTACGCCGAAGGCTGTCCGGCTTCCGCAGGCCTTTGGATAAAGAAAAAACAAGTGGTCCGCACGGCCCCAGTCCTCCCTGTGAGGGGAGGGGGACTGTGCAGAGCACGGTGGTGGGGGCATCGGCGGCAGCCGATACTTTGCAGGAGCCATGGACAACAGTGCTCTTGGGGTGGAGCACGCGGGCGATAGTGTCCGGCTTCCTGGTCCGTAGCGCAGCCTTTGACCGTCAGGGCAAGGCGATAGGCTGTGAGCCTCCCGCCAGGGACGAACGGGTCTGCCCTCCCAGCGGAGAGCCCTCGCGGGTGTATGGGTATAGAAGTTTTTGCCCTCTGGGAGGCCGGGATGGGTTTGCCTGGGACGAATCCCTACGTCGTCGACCTCGAAGCAACGATGAAAAATTTTTGACCCCATTTCTGAATAACTATACTGTGATGGAGGTTCCACCGAGAACTTGTTGACACATATCCTTTTCTGTTCCATCCTTGACAAAATCCTCGCATATCTGTATACTATTTATATCAACAGAATAGTTCCGGTAGGCAAGGCTCCTACAGGGATATGGACTGCTGCCGCAACAGGATGGAGACATCCCGCGTAGGTCTGAACAGGCTGCGTCAAACAAGAAGGCGCCGCATAATGCAGTTTCACCGCCCTGTAGAGTTAAAGCTCGTACGGTGGCAGTGGATGCATCCAATTCCATTGAAAATATGTTTGTTTTTGTCGCCGTTCGGGAAAGCCCCGGACGGCTTTTCTGTTATGTGTAATCAAGTCCTTGAAAGGTGGTGGCAAAGCATGGACGGCGCAAGTGGAGGCAGTCATCCTCACAGTTTGGGCAGCGGAATTTCCACAGACTGGCAGTGCCGGTCCGGTTTTGCTGCGCGTTTTTGAGCTGACGGCCTCTTAAAGAGGGGGAACGGCCCCCGGATTTCTTTAGGAGGATAGCATGAAAAAAGAAAATATGGATAAAAAAGTCCAGGCAGCAGCCCGGGAAGCCCAGGCAAAGCTCCAGCAGGCTGCTTCCCTGGCTAAGGAAGAAGTACTGGCCCGTTACGGATCTTCTGTCACGGGCCTCACCCAGGAACAGGCGGAAACTTCCCGGGACAGATACGGTGCCAACAAGGTGACCCGGGAAAAGAAGAAGAGCGTCCTTACCCGGCTGGCCCAGGCCTTCATCAACCCTTTCACGGTGATCCTGTTCGTCCTGGCCGGGGTTTCTGCAGTGACGGATATCATCATCCCCCTCCAGCAGGGGGAACCAGAGGAATGCAATCCGGTGACCGTGTGCATCATTTTGACCCTGCTGCTGATTTCCGGTGCCCTGCGGTTCATCCAGGAAACCCGGAGCGGGGATGCAGCGGCCAAACTCCTGGAACTGATCACCACCACCTGCACGGTGATCCGGGACGGGGGGAAAAAAGAGGAAATCCCCCTCCAGGATGTGACCGTGGGAGATCTGGTGTTCCTCTCTACCGGGGATATGGTGCCGGCGGACCTGCGGATCCTGGAAGCCAAGGACCTGTTCGTGAGCCAGGCTTCCCTTACCGGGGAAAGTGCGCCCCAGGAAAAGGTCCCCCAGGCCATCCCGGACAGCAGCCAGAAAGCGGTGACGGAACTGTCCAACTTGGCCTTTATGGGCACCAACGTGATCTCCGGTTCTGCCACCGGCTTGGTGCTGGGTATCGGTGACCATACCCTCTTCGGGAGCATGGCCAGTTCCATGGCCCAGGAAGCCCCAGAGACCAACTTCACCAAGGGAGTCAATGCCGTATCCTGGGTGCTGATCCGGTTCATGCTGGCCATGGTGCCCGTGGTCTTTTTCGTCAACGGCATCACCAAGGGAGATTGGGTCTCTGCCTTCCTCTTCGCCATTTCCGTGGCGGTGGGGCTCACCCCTGAGATGCTCCCCATGATCGTCACCACCTGTCTGGCCAAGGGCGCCGTCTCCATGTCGGAGAAAAAGACCGTGGTGAAAAGCCTGAACTCCATCCAGAGCTTCGGAGCCATGGACGTGCTCTGCACCGACAAGACCGGGACACTGACCCAGGACCAGGTGGTGCTGGAATACCATCTGGATGCGGACGGCCGGTCCAGCCAGCGGGTGCTCCGGTACGCCTACCTGAACAGTTATTTCCAGACCGGCTACAAGAACTTCATGGACCGGGCCATCATCCAGAAAACGGAAGAAGAGGAACAGGCTGATCCCCAGCTGGTGGATCTGTCGGAAAACTACCAGAAGGTGGACGAGATCCCCTTCGATTTCGCCCGGCGTCGACTGTCCGTCCTGGTGACGGACCCCAAAGGCCGCACCCAGATGATCACCAAAGGGGCCGTGGAAGAGATGCTCTCTGTCTGTACCTTTGTGGAACGGAACCATGAACCGGTACCCTTGACGGACGCACTGCGGAAAACCATCCGGTCTGTAGCTGATCATCTCAATGAAGAAGGGATGCGGGTCATCGCCCTGGCCCGGAAGATCAACCCCTCCCCGGTGGGGGCTTTCGGGGTGAAAGATGAAACTGGCATGGTGCTATTGGGCTACCTGGCCTTCTTGGATCCTCCCAAGGAAAGTGCTGCCAAAGCCATCGAAGCCCTGAAAGATCACGGGGTCACCACCAAGGTGCTCACTGGGGACAATGAAAAGACCACCCGGTGCATCTGCCGTCAGGTGGGGCTGCCGGTGGAACACATCCTTTTGGGCAGCGACCTGGAAAAGATGGATGAACAGCAGCTGGCAGGGGAAGTGGAACGGACCACTGTGTTCGCCAAACTCTCTCCAGACCAGAAAGCCCGGGTGGTGGAAGCCCTCCAGGCCAAGGGCCATACCGTGGGTTTCATGGGGGACGGCATCAACGACGCTCCGGCGCTCAAGATGGCGGATATCGGGATCTCCGTGGACAGTGCCGTGGATATCGCCAAGGAAAGCGCGGACATCATCCTCTTGGAAAAGAGCCTGATGGTGCTGGAAGAAGGCATCGTAGAAGGCCGGAAGACCTACGCCAACATGATCAAGTACATCAAGATGACGGCTTCTTCCAATTTCGGGAACATGTTCTCCGTACTGGCTGCCAGTGCCTTGCTGCCGTTTTTGCCCATGAGCAGCCTCCAACTGATCATCCTGAACCTGCTGTACGAGATTTCTTGCATCGCCATTCCTTGGGACAATGTGGATGAGGATTATTTGAAAGTCCCTCGGAACTGGGATGCATCCAGCATCGGCAGTTTCATGCTGTGGCTGGGGCCCACCAGTTCGGTGTTCGACTGGATCACCTACTTGGTGCTTTACTTCGTGATCTGTCCCCAGATCATTTCCGGAGGGCTGACTTACAACCACATCGCCCCGGATGCAGTGATCGCTCAGGGCTCTTTGGCAGGCATGCCTATGCGGGAAGCCTATGAATCCCTGTTCCAGGCCGGGTGGTTCGTGGAATCCATGTGGACCCAGACCTTGGTCATCCACATGATCCGGACCCCCAAGATCCCCTTCCTCCAGAGCCATGCTTCCGCCATGCTCACCACCCTGACCTGTGCCGGCATCGCCCTGTGCACTCTGCTGCCCTTTACCGGGGAACTGGGGAGGGACCTGGGCTTCCTGCCTCTGCCGGGAGTCTATTTCGGCTTCCTGTCCCTGGTGGTGCTGGCTTATATGCTCCTGGCCACCAGCATCAAGAAAGCCTATATCCGGCATTACGGGAGCCTGCTGTGAGGGGATAGGACCGCCCACGTGCAGCGTCTCACGCCTCACGCCGAAAGAAAGGAACCCGCCTGCTGCAGGTTCCCTCCTAAACGACCAACGATGAACGAAAGGAGGAACGGGCCATGCTGAACCTGATGGATGTAGAACCGCTGTTCTGGATCGGGTTGGGTGCCGTGGCTGCAGTAATCTGCCTCATGCAGATCGTCTGCTGGAGCCAGGCCCCGAAAGCCCAGCGCCATGGATGACCGACGACGATGGGTACATGGAAAAACGCCATTGGGAAAGAACGGGAACGTTCCTTCTGCAATGGCGTTTTTTTTGACTGGTACCACAGATACCGACAAATAGGATCATAAAATGAACAACGAGTAACAGAAAAAGCAGCTTTTAAAATATTTTACACAAAAACGTGAATTTATTGTATAATAGTATACATTCACAATAAGGGGGAGATTTGTATGAGTCAAAAAGAAATCGCGGATTTTATGGAAAAAAGCCGGATCAATGAACCTGCCACTCCAGAAGAATTCCGGGAAGCGGTCCTGGGAGCCTACAAGGACCGGGCCCGGCAGATCTATTTCATCTGGCGGAAGCTGAAAGAACTGTATCCAGAAGTGGATGCCAACCGGGTCATCTGGGAGGGGAGCTGGGATTTCGGGTATTACCAGGGGCAGCAGATCGCTAAAAAATATGGGGCCGAGAATGTGGGGCCCAAAGAAGCCCTGCTGGGACAGACGTCCCGGGGCGGGCTGCAGGTGTTCCAGCAGGAAATCACCGAGCTGGACGATGACAAGGCAGTGAAGATCTTCCATCACTGCCCCCATGTGGAAGCCCTTCAGGAACTGGGCCTTGCTCCAGAAGAAATCAAGATGTTCTGCCGGGATATGCTGGGCCATTGCGATTATGCCATCTGTGCGGCTTTCCCCAATGTGGAGATCGATTTTCCCACCACCATTGCCGATGGGGAGGGGAAGGGATGTGCCATGACCATTACTAGAAAGAAGGAGAAATAAGATGGCAGAAACGAAAAAGAAACTGATCCGGAAGCCCACCTTCGGGGAGGCCATGACCCCTCTTGTGGGCATGCTGGTCCTCCTGGGGCTGGGCTATGGGAAATTCGGCCTGCCCATCCAGGCCCTCTTGATCGTGGCTGCTTTCGTGGCCTCCCTGATCGCCAAACGGGTGGGCTACGGCTGGGAAGATATGATCGCCGGCATCACCGATAAGATCCACAGCAGCCTGGGGTCCCTGTTCGTCATGGTCTGTGTGGGCGGCATGATTGCCAGCTGGATGGTCTCTGGGACCATTCCTCTGCTGATCTATTATGGGATCCAGATCATCAATCCCCATTATTTATATGTGACGGCCTTTTTCGTCTGTGCAGTGATCTCCACCTTCACGGGGACTTCCTTCGGGTCCGCAGGGACCGCCGGGGTGGCCATCATGGGGATCGCCATTGCCCTGGGCTTGCCCCTGGATATCACGGCCGGAGCCGTTTTGTCCGGTGCCGTGTTCGGGGATAAACTGTCCCCCCTGTCCGATACCACCATCCTAGCCCCCATTGCAGCTGGGACCACCCTGTACAGACATATCCGGAGCATGATGTACACCACCGGGGCTGCATCTATCGCCTGCATCGTGGTCTATACCATCCTGGGCTTCAATACCAATGTGAGCACCCTGTCTAATCCGGAACAGGTGACCGCCATGCTGTCCAACCTGGAAGCCCTGTACCATTTCAATCCCATCCTGCTGCTGCCACCGGTACTGGTGTTCTGGGGAGCCTATACCAAAAAGCCCACCATCCCCATGCTGCTCCTGTCTTCCGTCATCGCCCTGGCCATGGGCATGATCTTCCAGGGATTCACCCTGAAAGTGGCCCTGAACGCTTTTGTGAAAGGCTTCAATGTTTCCATGCTGCCGGCCGTAGCCGGAGGGGTCAAGACCCTGAAAGTCATCAACACCCTGCTGAACCGGGGCGGCCTCATGGGCATGATGGGGACTGTACTGCTGGTGTTCTGTGCCTTCGCCTTTGCTGGGATCTTCAGCAAGGCCGGCTGCATAGAAGTGATCCTGGAACGGGTGAAGTCGTCCATCAATTCTGTGGGCAACCTGATCGCTGCCACCGTGGGCTCCACCCTGTTCATGAGCATCGTGACCGGAAGCTCCTACCTGGCCATCCTGATCCCTGGGGAAATGTTCCAGGACCTCTACAAGAAATTCAAGTTGGCTCCCGAAACCCTTTCCCGTACCCTGGAAGACGCCGGGACCTGCGCTGTGCCCATTGTGCCCTGGTCCGTGGCCGGGACCTATATGGCCGCCACCCTGGGCGTCCCTACCGTCCAATACATGCCCTACGCCGTCCTGTGCTACGGCAGCATGATCTTCGCCCTGATCTATGGGTATACAGGACTCTTCCTGATCAAGGCAAAGGAGGGGGAGGAGGAATAAAAACGCGGTGATATTCTCTGCCATTGCAGGATTCGTTATGTGAAAATGGATTAAAAAGCCGGCAGGTGAGGAATGGAA